>Ga0070734_10001033_pt1 | contig 45109 bp, 33 predicted proteins | sample Coa_R1_8_FD_66444 | JGI IMG/M metagenome (GOLD analysis project Ga0070734, IMG submission 66444) | Surface soil microbial communities from Centralia Pennsylvania, which are recovering from an underground coalmine fire - Coalmine... | ecosystem: Environmental > Terrestrial > Soil > Unclassified ...
ATTCCTGCGTCGGCAAATAAGCCGGGGCATTTCTTCCAATGGCTGTCTCTCTGGGATTTCCGCCGGATCGGGTTATCCGTGATGCGCCCGCCTCTTTGGACGTGCCATTCCAGAAGCTGTTGCTACATCCATTCCAGCTTCGTGAGGCCCGATTTCTTAGCTGGGGCGAGTTGGCGTCGGGCCAAGTCAGAAGGAAACGCAAGGTAAGGGCGAAACAAGACTACCTCAGATCGATTTCCTCTCGAACTCGGCCCGGTCATCGGGGGTATTACAAACCCAAGCCAGTCAAACATTTCTGAATGCCTTGCGCCACTGAAAGGCGACCTCTCTGTGTCGTCGGGTTTTTCCTCTGTGTCCTCTGTGGTAGCGCCGCAGGCAGGTTTTGGTTTTGCTGATCGCTGTCGGCTGAATGCTTCTACAAATCGTGAAAGCTTCTCAACCATTCTTGTCAGTGAAGCGACTTAAGCCCCGGCGGCTGCCGATCGCTGGCTATGGGCATCGCTCAAAGTCGGGTAGTCCGTGTATCCCTTGGTGTCGCCGCCATAGAATGTAGACCGGTCATACTGGTTCAAAGGGGCGCTTCCGCTCAAGCGCGCTGGTAAATCGGGATTAGAGATAAAGAGCCGTCCAAACGCCACGGCATCGACCGTACCGGCCAACACTGCTTCTTCAGCGGATTGTTGAGTAAAGCCGCCCGCACCGATCAACACGCCCGAATAGAAGGGGCGAAACAGGCTTGCAGTTGGCGCGGCGCCGTTGCCCAGAGAAATGCCCTCGAGAGGTCCTTCCTCATCTCCCCGTGCCTCAACCAGATGGACATAGGCCAACCCTTTCTTATCCAGGTTTCGCAGCAAGTGGCCGAAAACGCCCACCGGATCGGAATCGCGCATGTCGTTGAACCTGCCAAGTGGAGACAATCGAATCCCCACACGATCCAGGCTGAAGACCTCGCTCACAGCATCTAGTACCTCGAGAACAAACCGTGTCCGATTCTCGAAAGATCCGCCGTAACGGTCCGTGCGTTGGTTCGTGCCGTCCCGTAAAAACTGATCGACCAAATATCCATTCGCGCCGTGAACTTCCACGCCATCAAAACCCGCGGCCAGGGCGTTGCGTGCGCCGATGCGGTATTCGTTGACCAACGAAGGAATTTCCTCAAGCCGGATTTCTGCCGGAGTTTCAAAAGGCTCTTGCTGCCAGGCGGCGGTCAAAGCTTGCCCTTTGGGTTTGATTGCCGATGGCGCCAGAGGCAGCGCACCGTCCGGTTGGTGGGAGCGATGCGAGATGCGCCCCACATGCCATAGTTGTAGGAAAATCAAACCGCCTTTTGCATGAACGGCGTTCGTAATGAGGCGCCAGCCTGCGATCTGTTCCGGCGTATGAATGCCCGGCGTCCCGGGATATCCTTGTCCTCGCTGCGAGACCTGGGTCGCTTCCGATACGATCAGGCCTCCCTCGCTGGCTCGTTGCTCATAGTACTTCGCATTGATTTCGTTTGGAATATTCCCGGGCTGCGAGGAGCGCATTCGCGTGAGCGGGGCCATCACAACGCGATGTCTCAGTTGTTGCGATCCCAGGGTAAGAGATGAAAAAAGATTAGACTCTGGCACGATTTGTAGAACCCTCCGAACGGTTTTTGGTTCAGTTCGAGTAGATGAATTGGACCTTGGTGCAGCTTCATTAAAAGTGTGGCAACACCGGTAGGCGATGGAACTTGGCTCAAATAACCTGGCTCAAATTTCAACCCGCGATGCTTAGTCCTCTGAGATCTCCCATGTATTGGCTGCCCCGATGCTGACCTTGTACAACCGGTCATACCCTTCTTCAAGCACCGGTGGCTCAAGCCTGCGGTGCGTCGCCCCAACACCTTGCACCGGTATGAATTGCTCTCCGGTGCGCTGGCTATTTCGTTCGAGGGCTGCTTCCAGCTCTGTAACAAAATAGTATCCAATCACCTCAAATTGCGCCGCCTTTGCGGCGGCAATGTAAATCGCCCGTTCCTGGCGAAGCACGTTGGTGTTGTCAATCACAAATCGCTGTCTGGTAGATAAGCAGGCGTTCATCAGGACACCCTGTCTGTATCGCGTCTTGAGTAAGTCCAGACTCAGGCGTAAATGCGTATGAAAGAAATGGTCCCGATAAAAAGACGTCTTTCCCGATGCCTGGATCCCAATGAAGATAACCGCCTGCATACAACCTTCATTTGCTCGTTGGGCAAGGTGCCCACACTAGCGTGAGGCCGCCGAAGCCTCTGCGCGAATTTCATCTGGAATGCCTGCAAGCTTCGCTGTTTCCTGCCATAGTCGTTGAGCTGCCTGATTGTCTTGAGCTTCGCTTGTCGGATTGGCGGTTCGGCATTTGTAGAAATATCCGCCGGTAGTTTTGGCGACCTCTTTCGATGAAGCAAGGTAGATGATCGTCTCCGCGCCCTTCTCCGTCGAAATGGCGAAGTTCTTGGCCACACGAATACCGAGCGAAAGCAATCCGCCGCTTTGATCGCCAAAACGGGTTGCGACAAAACCCGGATGCAGGCAGTTGGCTGTCACGCCCGTTCCTTCCCATCGCCGCGCCAGTTCGCGGGTGAAAAGAATATTGCAGAGCTTGGATTCGCCGTAAACCTTGAACCCGCTGTAGTTGCGCTCGGATTGAAGATCGCTGAAGTCGAGCTGATTACCTTTATGCGCATCCGAGGACGTGTTGATCACACGTGACGGTGTAGCAGCCTGCAGAGAGCGCCGTAGGCCGGCGGTGACCACAAAATAAGCCATGTGGTTGGTAGCAAAAGTCATCTCCAGGCCGTCTTCGGTCACCTGGCGAGAGCCGAACAGAGCACCCGCATTGTTGATGAGGACATCAATGCGTGGTTCGGCGGCGGCAATAGCGGATGCCACTTTTTTCATCTCCAAAATCCGGGAGAGATCGGCGTAATGAATGCTGTGTGTGCCGGAACCACCGGCCTGCCGCAGTCGGGATAGAGCAGCTTCGCCTCGCTCTTTGTCGCGGGCCACGAGCACCAGGCGAGCGCCCATGCCGGCCAATTTTTCCGCCGCTACTTGCCCTATACCCGAAGTTGCTCCGGTAATGACAACGACTTTTCCCTGCATATCGCTTGGTCCTCGGCGAAATAGCTTATCATTCCAATAGAATCACGGCACAAAGCTTCGTCTCGAAAGATTCCATTGAAGGGTTGTAGTGGTGTGGGAATCGCAAAGCGCGGCAGGCCCTATATCGTTTGCACGGGAATCGTCATCCTCATTCTAGGAACGTGGTTGTTGACCCGCCCTATGGCGCAACCCTCTTCCTCGGGCGCGGCGCCTTCCGGTATTGAGCGCGATGCTCACCGATTCGATGCTCACAGATTAAAGACAGGCCAATTTACATACCGCATGTCCGATCGCGGCGTACCTGCGGGCACCGGAATGATCACAATTCGAGAGGCCGAGCCTTTGGGAAACTACGATTTCTCCGCGGAATTTGACGGGTTTGGCGGCCAGCAGTGGGAAGCAATTGCGACCTCTGCTTTTGATCCGGTTTTTGCCACGCTCAGCGCAGGCAAGCCTGGAGCCGTCGTTCCCATCTTTCGTCTGGAATATGCCTCCGGCAAGGTGAAGGGATTTGTCATGAACCGCAAAGGGCCTGAAGCCGGGACGCAACGGCGAATTGATGATGCTGTACCTGTGAATACGGTAGATCAGAGAATTGATTGGGCCGCAGTTCTCTCCTATCCCCTATCCAGCGGGAAGCGGTTTGAATTCAACGTTTACGATCCCAGCATAGGAATTAGCCAAGTGATGGTGAGCGTCGGCAAGCTTGAGCGGATCCAGGTTCCAGTCGGAACATTTGATGCCTATAGAGTTACGTATACGATCAAAAAAGCAACTGGAACGGAACAATATCAAGTGCTGGCCACCCGCGATCTGCCTCGCATCCTGGTTCGCGAGGAGTTTCCGGACGGCGTCGTGAGTGACCTCATCGCCACTAAATGAAAGCCGGGCAGCAGAGGAGCCGAGTCGTAGGCATTGAATTGCCAACAAATACGTCGCTCAGGCGTTTTTTCCCAGGATCTCCATCATGATCTCCTTCACACGTTCCGCGCTGATGCCTTGATGATATTCGTGTGAAAGAGGGTGATCTTCGCGTTCGAGCCTGAAATGCGGGCGCAATCCGGGCTCCTGGATATGAGCGAACATCTTCAGGCTCAGCGTATCTGGATAACCAGGCAGCTTAGTGCTCAACCAGGAAAACATGTGGGGCAGGTCGACGCATTCTGCCTTGCCGTCCATCTCCCGAAGCCGTTTGAAGTTTTCGCGGCTCAACGAGCCCCAAACGCCCCAGCGGAGGGTTTCAGCGGCACCGATGATAGGGAGATGAATCACTCCACGAACAAAGAAGTCGTTATCGTCAACGGCGCAGTAATCGCTGCTCAGAAAAGTCCTTTGCTGTTCTTCACTCCAACCTGGCAGAAGGGATGCTTTGCGGCTCTCCTCCTCATGCTCTTTCCTCCAGTAATAAGGGGAACTGTATCCGAAGTCCAGGCAGGGGCCGGTGTGCCACTCCTCGCAGTCGCCGCACTTCCAACGAAGGTCTGCCAGATCGGCCAACGTCACTGTGGTGCGCGTGTGCAGGATGCGTGCGCGCTCATAGCAACCCGAACATAGGACCACGATTTTTACCAGCTTCTTCGACTCTTCATTCCATCCGCCGTGCGTCGCCAGGATGATCTCGCAGTTATCGCACCACGCGTCTGGAAAGGGATTCTCGTCATCCGGTATATTGCTGTTGAAACCCAGTCCGGGCGTAGCCTCAAGAAGGTGAGAACAAACGAACGCCCGATCGGATTCGCCATGGGTGTCACAGTGGATTTTTTCAGCCATCGCCGATTATCGTCTCGTCAATGGCAAAAAAATGAAAGCAAAAAAACAAAGTTTGTATTAAGAGTCCAGATTTCCCATGACAGACTTGAAGCATCTGAAGTTCAGGCTGTGAACAAGTCCTTATAAAATTGATTGGCGAAGGAATTTTTTCTTTCGGAAAGGTGTTCCGGCTTAAAAAAAAGTGCCGCCACCGCGCCTCCTAAAACTGTCGAATAAGTGGTCATTTCAGTTCATTAATTTGCATATTTCACAACGGCCCGAAAATCACTCAACCATAGCAGATTCTGGTCCTGCGCCACGTTGTCTTGCAGCCGCAAAGCCGCATCCTGAGCATAGCGGAGCTTAAATGAATGATAAAAACGGCCTTGTAATAATAGTCAAATCGAGATTGAATTTTATTAGGCAAAATCGCGAATTGTATTTTCTTTTATTAAAAAATTAGATTTCGGAAAAATTGGGAAGAATCGGCTTAGAAAACATCTCGCCCATTTTGCAATCACGTCTAGATAGGAATCAATCCGCGTTTGATGCCCTGGCTTACTGCCTCCGTCCTGCTGGTAGCGTGCAGCTTGCCTAGGATGGAGCTGATATGAAATTTCACCGTATGCTCCGAGATGTTTAGCTGCCCTGCAATCTCTTTGTTGCCCAACCCGCCGCTGAGCAGCCGCAGCACCTCTTGCTCGCGTCCAGTCAAGTGCTCGATTTCCAAGGAATCGTCGGGGAGGTCTTTGGGAGCTTGCGACATCAGGCTTGCCGCTGAAGTTGGATGAAGCAAAAGAAAGCCGGCATTGGCGGCCATAAAAGCCAGTTGTAGATCGTCCGCCGATATGTCCCGCGAAAGAATCGCGTTGACCTCCGCAGCCAGTGCGCGGGCAATCCAGCGGGTGCCCGGATGATCGATCAGAATGACTGCTCCTGTACCGCCCGGAAGCCCCTCCGCGATTCGAATAGCCGCCTCAGCCGCTGATGGGCCTTCGGCGTCGATCAGCACGATCTCCGCTCCCGACTGGATCGCGCTTTCGAGAGTCGCGGCTGAACTAGAGGTTATCTTGGAGGGGAATGCCTCGCTGACCATCTCCGCCAACTCGGCGCGCCGCGCGGACGAGGCGGCAATCGCATGTACCCTGAACGGATTGTCGCCTCGTGCTTTCATCGCTGTGCTTCTGCCGCGTGCTTCGCGTGGCGTGGCCATCGTATTACCGGGCAGGTCTTGCTTCCAGCTTTACCGTGATTTTGGCCGCTGCTCCCGCTCTCAGCAGGTTTATTTCTGCGTTTTCGCCGGCTTTGGTTGTTCGCAGTATCTCCTGCACGGCATCGGTGTCTGCGACTGGCTTTCCTTGGAGCTCAATCAGGACGTCGCCTAATAGAACCCCTGCCTTTTCCGCGGGACTGCCCGGCTCAACGTGCGCGACCAGTAGTCCTTCGCTCACAGTTAGATTCAGTTTGGTCCGTAAGGATTCCGGCAGCGGAACGGACTGCATGGCCAGACCCAGATAAGGCCGCTCAACATGGCCCTTTTGCAGCAACTCGGCGGCCACTCTTGTGATTGTGCCCGCTGGCACCGTGATTCCGGAACGATGTAGGCCGGCTGTGTTCAGGCCGACGACCTCTCCGTCGGAACTTACCAGCGGCCCGCCCGAAAACCCTGGATAAAGGTTCAAGTCGGGCCGAATGAATTGATCGATCTGGCCGCCGCGCCAGGTTCGCCAAGGCCCATGGATCAGCCCTGAGATGACCCCGGAGCTTGCGACCACATTGCCCCTCCAGGAGCGGGCAAGCGCCAGCACCAACTCTCCCACCCGCAACTTCGACGCATCCCCCCACCGTGCGGCCGGAGCTTCAATCGGCGACTGCAAACGCAGGACCGCCAGGTCGGTGCCGGGATCGCGGCCCGCCACGCGTGCCGTGGTTTTTTGCCCCGGAGAAAGAATCACGGTAATGTCTTCATCGCGTCGCAGCGAATGGCTTGCCGTAACGACAGCGTCTTTGGACCAAATGATGCCACTGGAAGGATGCCGCCTTCCATAGACCGAAACAACCGACTTGCCGGTCTCTTCTGAAGTTTGTGCTAATTGATTTGCGAGTGATTTCCAAACGTTCTCTGCCATAAACAACTCCCTCAAATATTCCTGACTTAGCCACTATGAATCACGCAAGCCGAGGGCGGCATCCGCCATCTGGCTAGGTCTGCGAGAAAGATCTCCAAATCGACTCGTGGCTGAACCTGTAAATGAACCCAGTAATCCCAAATCCGTCGATCCGTTTATCCTTAAACGCCATGAAAAGCGCCATGAACGCCCCTGCATTTCTCACCAACGTTTTTCTCATCAATGTGTTTCTCATCACTCTGCCTTTTGTCCAACTTGTGTCTGCTCAAGCTCCGTCTCCGGACAACCTGCAGATGCAAGGCTCTCGAATCGTTCAGCATCTGCAGGAATTGTCACAGTTTGGCAAAAACCCGGGAGGCGGTGTCAGCCGGGTAGCCTATAGCGACGCTGATCTTCAAGGACGTCAGTACGTAACGAGGCTGATGAAGGAGGCGGGGCTTGCAGTGGCTCTGGATGCCGCTGGAAACATCATTGGCTCGCGGCCTGGCTCCGATCCGTCGCTTAAGCCTCTGCTCATCGGCTCCCACATCGACTCGGTTCCCGACGGAGGCAATTACGATGGCGATGTCGGCTCTCTGAGCGCCATTGAAGTGGCCCGAGTCTTGAATGAGAGTCGGAGAGCGTTGCGTCATCCTCTGCAGGTCATCATCTTCCAGAACGAAGAGGGAGGCACCGTCGGCAGCCGTGCGATTGGGGCCGGATTGGATGACAAGCTGTTGAACTCCGTCTCTCAAAGCGGGAAGAAGGTTTCCGAAGGCATTCGCTTTCTTGGCGGTGATCCTGCTGCGCTCTTACAGGTGCGGCGGCCTCAGGGAAGCATCGCCGGGTATCTGGAACTGCATATCGAACAGGGTGGAATCCTCGAGCAGGAAAAGCTCAACATCGGAGTGGTCGAAGGCATCGTGGGCATTCTCCACTCGGATGTCACGATCGAGGGATTTGCCAACCACGCGGGCACCACGCCCATGAATCAACGCCAGGATGCGCTCCTTGCAGCCGCTAGGTTTATCGAGAAAGTCAACGAGATCGTTACGAGTGAAGCTGGACGCCAGGTGGGAACCGTAGGCTGGATCAGGGCGCAGCCGGGAGCCTACAACGTAATTCCCGGAACAGTAACTCTTGGTTTGGAATTGCGTGACCTCGATGAAGCAAAGATCAATCGCCTTTTTGATCGAATTCGCCGACAGGCCGACGATATTGGCCGGCGGAATGGCACCCGCTTCAGCTTCAGCGAACCAATCGCGATTCACCCGGCCCTGACCGATCCACATTTTCAAAAGGCGATCGAAGAAGTGGCTCGGAGCCGAGGATTAACCACCAAGGTAATGCCAAGCGGTGCGGGGCATGATGCTCAGGAGATTGCCAGGATTGGTCCGGTGGGAATGATCTTCATTCCCAGCGTGGGTGGCATCAGCCACGCTCCCAAAGAGTTTTCGCGTCAGGAAGATATTGCAAACGGAGCCAATGTCCTGCTTCAAACATTGTTGAAATTAGATGAAGAACTGCTGTAAACGGAATGCACTGCGGCGATAGAAATCCGGTTAGCCAGGGCTTCCCCCGGCGACAAATTCTGCGGGGATGGTGTACGATTTTTAGGTTAGGAGGAAAGACAATGGTGGACGAGAAAGAAGATAAAACAATTTATAAAGTCGTGTTGAACCACGAGGAGCAGTATTCCATTTGGCCCGCGCACAAAGAAAATGCATTGGGCTGGAAAGACGCAGGCAAGAGCGGCACCAAAGACGAATGCCTCGCCTACATCAAAGAAGTTTGGACCGACATGCGGCCCCTGAGCCTCAGGAAAAAAATGGAAGAGATGGAAGCCCAAAGGCAGAAATGAACTGGCGCGACGTACGGTAAACACGCAATCATTCCCCATGGTAGAGCTCTTTCAGCGCCGTCCCCTAGGGAGCCTTTGGTCCCCGAAATGGATGAAGATGAATAGGAGAGTGAGCCATGTTTGAGATTCTTGGTGGCAAGTGAGATGTGAATGCGCGACATGTGAATGGGTGACATGTGGAAGAGCGGCCCTTTAGAGTCTGCGTGAGAACTAGGTTTTCCTGATACAGGTTGTTATGGTCGCCCGTCTTCGAACACAATCTGTTTGTTGTGATGAAAGACGATTTTGGAGTTCTCACGCAACACTCTCTACTGTCTCTACTGCAAAAAATCTCGGATCACTCCAGGTCTGGTCGAGGCGCGTTGTGATGAAAGACGAGCTGGCGTGGCTTTCCTTGAAATGCATTCAAAGCCAGAACAGAACAGCTGCACGGAAACGGCCATCGGGACATAGCGGGTTGAAAACGGGACTATGCCGAGGCTGCCGTGGATTGCGTCTTGGTTGCTACTGGCTCAAGATATTTTTCTATCTCCACTGCGGCCGCCTCTCCCATGATCTCGCCCAGGGCGCGATAACTTTCAAACTGGCGCTCGTCGAAAAATTGATCCAGAGTGCTCTGGTGCGGGTAGGCCTGTTTCTCCGATGCGTAATGCAACAGATCGAGTGGCAGGTCGCGAGCGAGCGAAGGCTTTAGGTAAATGAGTTTGCCTCGTGTGCCGTCGGCAAAGCGGACCTCGCCTGTAGCAAAGTGAGCGTCGCTTACCCGTGCGAACTCATCGTCGTCTCCAAGTTTTTGGCCCGGCTTCAGCTTACTTACGTCAATCTTGATCTCTGCCCCAAAATCGATGCGGCAGTGTTCGATGGCATGGGCAAGGTCGCGAAACGCAAATCCGGGATCGGCGGCTGCGTCACAACAAATAATGAGCCTGCACTTTCTTTTAACGAGTTCATACAGGCCAAGATTTTCAAAGTGGCCGCCGTCCGAAACGTATACTTCGCGTGCCGAATCTGAAGTCCGCGCCGTCAATTCGTTGAGTAGGCATTTCAGCGATGAGCGTGGAAACGGCGACATCCATTCTTTCATGTAGCGGGGGTTTCCAAACCACCATCCCAAACGCACGCTAAAGAGCGTCAGAAGAAAGGAGAGCGCGCCCCGCGTATGATAGCCAAGGTTGCTGCTCAGGGCCGCTCCGGAAGCGGCCATCGCTGTGCCGATGGTAAGGCCTTGTTGAGCCAGCGAGCTTTCAGCTCTTTCGCTGCGTGTGTCCAGGGCCCTTCCGTAAAGCTCGGTTTTTACGTACGCCGGTTCGCGATCGATTTTCCTCGGTCCTTGGAAGCGTTTCTTGAGCAGGCTCTCTAGTTCCTCCCGCACGCCCTTCCTGAAGGTCATGAGATGCACCTGCTCCGCGTGGTCGAGCCTGGAGACGCTGTGCTGTTTGACCAGGTCGTAACCGCAATAAAGGGGCGTAAAGATAAACGACTTGCCCTTGCGCGTCTGTAGCGCCAGTTCTTTACCGCCGGTTATGTTCAATGTCGCGTTCATGATCAGGTAAGGAGCTGTTAAGCCCTGCAGATCTTTCATCGCCAGGTTGTCGTGCTCGCTGAAGCCTGTAAACGGCTGCGGTTTTCGATTGGGGTTCGAGGCGCCCATATAGCAGCGCATCAGCCGGTTGCGGTAGGAGTTATGCAGCGAAAACTCATTGACGTCGACTCGTGCGCCGAAGAGCCAGGTAAGCAGCAAGAGTCCCGCCGTCATCACCAGCAGCCGGCCATCGATGGTCGAGTCGACAATGTGCCAATAATAGGGGGAAATGAGCGCCGGTTCGTGCTCGCTACTCGTAGCCGCCTGTTGGGTTGTGGTGACTGTTGCCTGTGTGGCCGTGGGTGCCGTTGCAGGGGATTTTCTTTCTATCTCAATGCGACGCCAGCCGTGTTCTTCCTGCTGGTGGATTCTCTTCAGGAAAATGCGATCTGGCTCCGGTTCGACAACGGGATGCAGGACCCCGCGCATCATTTTTTCCAGAGTGGCTGTTTCAGGCTCATGAATAGGAGTCGCGGCTACGCCGAATGGATTGGGAAGGTGAGGCAGCGTTAGGTGCAGAACCACCGACATGAGCGCCAGGATCAAGAGAACAAAAGCGGGTGGCGCAGCCATCGTCCACAGCCGTATTTTTCGTTTTTGTTCCTTATCGCCTCCTGAGGTTCGTGCGGCTCTCAAACCGGCCGCGATCGTCGCGATCGACGTGCTGACCACGCTGATCAATCCCGGAAGTTTCGCCCAATTAAGGCTGATCGAGCTTGTTAGGTGAAGATCAGTCGTCAAGTATTGCTCGATCGATAAAGGAAGATAAATCGACATCAGGCACAGAATCATCCAGGTGATGGCGCTCAAGACCTGAATGCCGCCAACTCGTGCCCACCATTCGCGGACGCTATCGGGAAATTGCCTGCCAATAAGGCCCAGAAGAACGATTCCCACGAGCAAGATCCCCACCGTCTGGATTGGCACGGCGAATGTGAGCACATGCCAGACTGCGGAGGGGCGATCCGCCGGGAATCCCTGAAGCAGTTTCACAAACAGGCATAAGAAACCGCCAGCACCCACCGCTGCAATGGGAGACCATAAGATGATGGCCTGCGATGTTTCCTGGACGACGTCGATGCCTTTCGTGGCGATGCTCTGTTTGAATCTCGATCGTATTGCGGAAACAAAAGAATAAAGATAAGTTCCTGCGGCCGCTGCGCCCAGCGCGACTAAGAGTCCTCCCAGCAAAAAGGGTCGGCCCCTGAAAAGCAATAAAGAAACCAGGCACAAGAACAGTGCGGCCAATACCAATAGGGTTTTCCATCGTAAGCCCGAAAAGATGCTTGCAGCCGACCAGAAGAAGGTGCAGAGCCCCGCGCCGATGGCAAACCATACTGGCTGGCTAAGAGTGCGGCCGAATACCGAAACCTCTGCCCATAGTGTGATGGTGGAAACGGCTGCATAGACCAGAAGCGGTAGCACCACTCGGCGGCTGACTTGGCCGGAGTTGTCAGGCAAATTTTCGAGATTGTCGTCTTCGAGAATGATGGCGCAAGAGTTTCTTTTCACTCCCGCGGCGGCAATCAGCATGGAAACCAATGCGACGCATCCGCCAAAGGCCACCAGATGGGCCTCAGATCGGAACTGTAGCACCAACAGCGCGGCCAGCCGGGGCAGCATGAGCACTGCCAGGAGCACCGGCAGAAGCGTGAACTGGTTCAGCATTAGGTTGCGAAGGTAGACCGAGATGAAAGCGATGGAATCCGCGCTCCACAATCCCAGCCGTGGCGCCAGATAATTGCTGTATTGCCGAAGAAAGTGGACTGCATGGGGCTCCGCCATCCCCGGAACGGCCCCTTCTGTCACGCCCAGGCGCTCCTCGGCTCTTTCCGAATCTCTTATGGTCCTATCTGCGCCCGCCGTGTGCTTGAGCCGCCTGATCCAGCTCATCAGCCATCCGCCGATATAGCCGCCGCCGGAAACTGTCGAGAGGTAGTGAAGACGTGAGATGAGCCCTCGGCGGGCGAAAGCCTGAAGGATGCCCAACCCCAGTGTGGCGCTCCGAATGCCTCCTCCGGAAATCGACATGCCGACCCATTTGCGTTCGATCGGCTGGCTATTTGCGTTCTTGACGCTGCTCCATTCGACGGCGTTGCCCGCCTCATCGACAGCCGATCCGGCCTGTGGTCCGAATTGTCGCCGTTCGGCGGTTTCGTATTCCTCTAATTCTTCCCACGTGACCTGCTCTTTGTGTGCGATCGTTTGCTCGATATCCGCCATGTCCATTTCTTCCGTTCAGCTTTTTTTGAAGGCCACAAATCGATGAAGCTGGAATTGCTTGATAGGGGGAAGTTCCGGAAAATATACGACTTTCTCAGCGCCCTCTGCGAAAAACCTTCAATAGAGGGACCCGGAGGTACACAAAGAGTAAAAACGCAAGAAGAGGGTGTTTCCCTCAACGGATCGGCATGAAAAGGTGAAGGCGGGCTTAACGCGTTTTCAGCGCAATGTGAGCAGGGATCAGCATCGCTGCGCGGCTTTCCGCCTGGTTTTCAATTAAAAGAAAAGCCACACGGAAACATGCGGACAGGAATGCCCACCCCGAAAAAAAGGGGCGCCGTAGCGCCCCGAGCGTCTAGCGGTTGAATCTATTGATTCACGGGAATCTTGATGATCTTCTTTTGGATGGCGTAGGTTACAAGTTGCGCTTTGTTGTGGATGTCCAGCTTGCGCATCAGGTTGAACTTGTGCGCCTCCACGGTTTTTACGCTCAAGCCCAGGATCACGGCGATTTCCTTCACAGAGTTGCCTTCGGCCAGAAGTTTGAGAATTTCTCGCTCCCGGGGCGTTAATGTGGCAATTCTGGGGCGCATGCGCGTGTCGCGGACCCGCGAGCGGAAGTCTTCCACCAGCTTTCCCAGAACTTGTGAGCTGAGATACTTCCCGCCCTTGTAAACGTCGCGGACGGCGTTCAGGAGCTGGGGAGCGGGTGTATCTTTCAGCACATAGCCGGAAGCGCCAGCTTCCAGGCATTGGACGAGATAGTCTTCGTCGTCGTACATCGTCAGGAACAGGATCTTGGTTTCGGCGCGGTTCTTCTTGATCTGGCGGGAGGACTCGAACGATGAAAGTCCGGGCATGCCGATGTCCATCAGCACGATGTCCGGACGTAGCTCCCGCGCTTTTTCCACGGCGTCGCCGCCGTCGGCGGCTTCACCTACCACCTCAAAATCGCTCTCGCTTTCGAGCAAGCGCCGTACGCCCTGGCGAAATAGTGTGTGGTCATCAACGAGCAAACATTTGATTTTCGGCATTGGTCCCCCAATTTCTTAATGCAGTCCGGCAACTGCCATTGCCGTTGCCTTTTTCAACGGCGGTTCCGCGGCTGAGGCCGCTTGTCCCGCCGGGACGGTTATTTCAAGGCGCGTTCCCTTGCCTTTCTCGGAACTTACTTCGGAAACGCCGCCCAACATTGCTACACGTTCTTTGATGCCGGCCAGGCCAAACGAATTGCCACGGGTGCTGCTTTTGGCCTGGATGCCTATGCCGTCGTCCTCCACCACCACATGGATGTTCTCGCCTTTGCGCAACATCTGTACAGTCACATTTCGGGCGCGGGCATGGCGGACCACATTGTGGAGCGCCTCCTGCACCACCCGATAAATGGCTTGCTCGGTCCCTTCCGCGAGCCGCCCCACTTCTTCCGGAATCACCACTCGAGTCTTCACGCCCGCGGCTTTGGCCAGGTCTTTGACCTCTTTGCGGAGCGCGGCCACCAGGCCAAGCTCCTGTAGTACCAGCGGAGAGAGCTTACCGATGATGCGCCGGAGCCCTTCAATCGTCCGGTCGACCACTTCCACGGTTTCGCGAATCTTGGCTTTGCCTGCGCGTGAGGGCATTTCCGGCTCCATCATGCCCAGATAGAGGCGCATGACCATCAGGGCCTGGCCCGTTTCGTCGTGAAGCTCGCGGCTGATGCGCTTGCGCTCGTCCTCCTGCACTCGGAGCAAGTGAGCGGAAAGCTCGGCGATGCGCTGCTCGCGCTGCCGAAGAGCATCGGTCATTCGGGCGCGTTCGATCGCCAGCGCCGTGCGGTCGCCGATGGCGCGCATAAGTTCGCGCTCTGTTGGCATCCACTCGTAGGGCTTCATAAAGCCGATAATGAGTACGCCGATGATCTTGCCTTCTGCTTTGAGAGGAACGCCCCACAGCGACTTGGCCTTCTGCCGGATCTTCGGAGTCAGAGACGGTGTCAGAATGTCGCCGTCTGCGCTGGTGTCGAGCACCATGCATGGCTCGCCCACTGCAGCGATCTTCCCGGAAAAGCCTGTGCCCACCTCGATGCCGAAGTTCTCCGGAAGGTCGAGTTCAAGATTGGCGGAAGACGCAATCCTCAATACATCCATGTCCGGATCCCGCAGCAAGATCGCTCCCATGGACGCCTGGAATGTGCGCGTGGTAATCGCCAGGACCTTTTGCAGCAGGTGAGACAGGCCGTCGGCGCTCAACTCCGCGTCAAGAACCTCCAGCAGGGCATTCGACTCCAAAGTTCGCGCGTCGAAATAGGCTCCCGAGATAATCACAAACGAAACCGAGGAGAGCATCTCCAACGCGGCCTTTGACTCGGATTCCCTCCCGGGGAATAACCCGGCAAGATAGGGATCGCAGACGGATTGGTATAGCTCAAGCGACCACGCGACTGCACGGGTATCTACTTGGAGCTTGGAGAGTCTGGTTCCAAAGTAATTCAGATTTTCATGAAAGCCGGGAAAATTATCGTGGCAAAAATAGGAGCAACCGGCGGCCAGTGTAACGCGCTCCAGTGCCGCGAGTGTGCGTCCATCGAAGCCATGCTCCTGGACTAGCTTTTCGCGCCAGCTATGGGTGATATCGGGAAAATAAGGCTCTAAGGCCCGGGCGACCTCAACGATCAACTCTCGCGAGGATTCCTTGAACGGTGGAACTGCAGTCACGACACTTCCTATTTACTAAAAGAAGCTGAATTTGGGAATACTTACCGGATTCTTACCAACGTGCCAATCCCAAAACACCTTAAGTAAGGGGTATTTTACCCCATGAAGTCGCAATGTAAACTAAATAGTTACTATGTTTCTCGTTAGCAGGGAAACGCCCTAATGGGACTGGAAAAGCCTTAGTACGCGGGTTAAGGTGCTCGGTTCAGGTTGAAATAGCTTAATTTAGCCTGTTTCTCTCGCAGAGGGCGTCGTCGAACCTTACTCCAAAACTTAACCCATTTCTTGGGTGAAGCGCTACAAAGTGGAAGCGTCACCAGTAGAGGAGCGGCTCCTGAAAGGATGCGATCACGGGTTTTAGCCCCGGTTCTAGCTTGAAGCGCTAAACGGCAGTCTCAACCCGGCCATGTTTTTTTTTGGCATCCGCGAGTACTGCTTGTTGGAAGTAGTCCATCGATAGCCGCAATCCTTCTTCGAGGCAGATTTTAGGCTCCCAGCCCAGAAGCACCCGCGCCTTGGTGATATCGGGTCGGCGTTGTCGAGGGTCGTCTTGCGGCAGCGGCTCAAAGGTAATGGCGCTTCGAGAGCCGGTCATTTTCAAGACCACCTTGGCGCATTCCAGAACGGTAAATTCGTTGGGATTTCCTATGTTGATCGGATCATGGACGGTCGATTTCGCCAGCCTTAAGATGCCGTCTACCTCGTCGGTCACAAAGCAGAAGCTGCGGGTTTGGGAGCCGTCGCCGTAGACGGTAAGAGGCTCGCCTTGCAGCGCCTGTTTCATGAAGTTCGAGATGACTCGGCCGTCATTCAATTGCAGCCGCGGTCCATAGGTATTGAAGATCCGCACGATGCGGATATCCACGCCGTGGTAGTGCCGATAGGCCATGGTTACTGCCTCGGCAAATCGCTTGGACTCGTCATAGACCGACCGCGGGCCAACGGGATTGACGTTGCCCCAATAGGTCTCTTCTTGTGGGTGCTCCAGAGGATCTCCATAGCATTCCGATGTCGAGGCCAGCATGTATTTCGCGCCATATTTCTTTGCCAGATCTAGGGAATGGAATGAGCCTATGGAGCCGACCTTCAATGTGGCAATCCCATGTTTCATGTAATCAACCGGGCTCGCGGGAGATGCGAAATGAAAGATGAAATCCACTTTGCCGGCGTCGTAAGGCTCATTCACATCCTGAAGAACGAAGGTAAAATTTGGGTCGCTTCTCAGGCCCTCAATGTTGTCAAGGCTGCCCGTGACCAGGTTGTCGACGCAGATGACGTGATGGCCTTCCGCTAGGAGGGCGTCGCAGAGATGGGAGCCGATAAAACCTGCGCCCCCGGTTACCAATGCTCGCATAAGGAGTCCCTTTAACTCGCAATGAATTCAAAAGCTGGTGCTTAACATGATTTTAACTTGCACCGGACCTGGAGCAGTAGGTTACCGATTGCCGGATGCCATCTGCGAGTTGCGATTCTTGCAGTGATCGGTGCCGCGCTCGATGGCCGTTCCTTCCTCGTAATCGTTCCAGGTCTCGATCAGCAGGTACGGCGGCGCGTTTTGAGTGCCATAGTAACGGCGAAAAACACGAAGGGCGTCTTCGAATGTCTTGCCGCAACGGCTATCCATGTGGCGATTTCGTCCCCAGGAGGCTCGGGCATCGTCGAATCCTGGCCAGACCGCTCCGACCGTGATCTTATCTTGATGATGCAACGTCATATTGCTATAGAAATATGACAAGTATTGTTCCCCCCAATTACGCCCGTCCGGTGACCAGCCGCCGCTGCCCGGCTGCACCCAGGCATAAAAGCCGTCAAATGCGTCCGGATATTTATCGTTTTGGTCTTTGTAAATGAGCAAGGGTGGATCGGGCCACGACTGCGTGACCTGCCGGATACGAGTCCAGTCGGTGGCTTCATCCTTGGGAAAGATGAAAATGACCGGTCGTCCTTCATAGCGAAGGTAACTCTGGCGGGAAGGCCCGGCATTTGGACCAATATACTTGTCATAAAGGTATTGCAGGTCCACAATCACCGCTTCCGTGGCATATCCCGGATGGTCCACCGCTTCGTCATACTGCGCCGCAATCTTGAATCGATTTTGATCGGCTGACTGCTGCAATAGAGCGAATGTTTGGTCCTCGAATTCCTTCCGCGGTCCGTACCAGTTGACCACAAAGCCGCTGATATTCATGTCCTTGGCGCCGGCGATCTGCTGGCGCAGCACGTTGGGATCGTGACAGGAGTACCCAACATCAATATGCTCTTTGTTCCCAAACCAGGGCTGATAGACGGCCAGCAAGATAGGGCTTCCCTCTGGGGCTTGCATTCTTGCGAGGGACTGTTTGAGGTTGGGCCGGGCGCAGCCGCACATTGCCAAAAGCGCTAAAACCGGGCCAAGTTGGAGAATGGCTCTTAAGCCGAATACAGCTCTCATCGCTTCCAGTTGGATGACTCACGCGCAATTAGCGTTGGACGCGGTTTCCATGCGATGAAAGCGTCTCTGCGAGCACGTTGTGCGCTTTTTTCTTGAGTCTGTCGCCTGTCCTAAGGTACGTTAGTCCTCGTTTCCCCAAAAACTTCCCAAAAAGGTAATCCTCACAAAATGGCGAGTGGATCCGGATCGAAGATCAAGGGCATCAGTGGCATGACGCCGCAGGAACTCAGCTTTGAAGTAAATCGCGGCGGAAAATTCATACGGTATCGATATTGTGTCTCCGTCATAGTCGTAACGATGATGCAGGGCACAGACATTTACTTCGTGAAACAGGGAGAAAATCGCGTCGCCAAAGGGCTTCCGTGGATTTTGTTGACCTCTCTTGCTGGCTGGTGGGGAATTCCCTGGGGACCGATCCGCAGCGTTCATTCTCTTTGGATCAACTTCCGTGGAGGCGATGACCTCACGGCTGCGGTTGTCAATGCAATGGGATTGAAGGACATCAACTGGGCCGTTGCTGGAGCGGCTCAGAACGCCGGTCAGACCTCCCAGATGAACCAGCTTCCCAAATAAGCCAAATAAGAAGGTGTCGAAGACTTGCTTTCGATCTGGATACCGATCTCTTGAATCGGTGGCGGTGGCTTGAACAACGCCGATTGGACTAAAGATTTGGACGAGAGACTAAAGACCCAAGACGAAAGATGAATTGTTAGCAAATTCTTGCTCGTATCGGTCCTATCCCGGCCATGCCTTGCTAATATTTCATGGGCCATTCTCCCCCAATTGCAAAGCTTGATCGCCCGGTGTTGAAGGCCGCTCGCCGTCAATCTCAAGAATTTCGAAAAAGAAGGTCCAAGCCGTATGTCGAGTCTTCCGCGTATTCTTTATTTTTTTTCCAGATCGGTCGTCTGTGCGCCTTTGCTGGCAGCCGTTGCTCTGCTTGCCGCGAGCCAATCCGGAGCCGGATCGCAAGATGACAAAGTGCATGTAAACCAGATTCAGGTCATCGGTAGCCACAACAGCTATCACATAGGCATGGGCGCGAACGAGATGAAATTTCTCCGCCAGCGTAATGCGCAGGCTGCTGTGGGCCTTGATTATTCTCATCCGGCGCTCGACGTGCAATTCAACCAGGGCATCCGTCAAATCGAGTTGGATGTCTTTTCCGATGCCAAGGGCGGTCGTTACTCCCACCCGGCATGGCCGCGCCTGATGCGCCAGGGAGGCCTCGAGCCTGATCCCGATTTCGATCCGCAGCACTTATTCGATAAGCCGGGTTTCAAAGTCATGCACGTGCAGGATCTGGACTACCGCAGCAACTGCGAGCCTTTCACCAGTTGCCTTCAGGTGGTGAGAAGCTGGTCACAAGCGCATCCGAATCACCTGCCGCTATTTCTTTTGATTGAAACCAAGGAAGGGTGGGAGCGGCAGGACTTTATGACCAAACCGGAGCCGTTTACTACCGAAGTGTTCGACGCACTGGATGCCGAAATTCGAAGTGTATTTCACGAAAATGAGATCATCACCCCGGACCGGATTCGCGGAAATCATTCCACGCTCGAAGAGGCTGTGCTGACGGATGGCTGGCCTACATTGCGAGAGGCCAGAGGCAAGGTGATTTTCTTGATGGATCAGCGAAAGGCCCGCGATGCTTATATCCAGGGACACCCCTCGTTGCGGGGACGAATCATTTTCACCAATGCTTTGCCCGGAGAACCGGATGCGGCCTTCGTTGAGGTAAATGATCCGCAGGAAATTCAAGAGGCGAAAGAAGCTTCTGAAAAAAATGAAACGCCCGACGCAAAGGAAGCGAAAAAAGAAGACCCGAAGCCAAGCCGCATTCCTGAACTGATTAAGAAGGGCTATCTTGTCCGCACCCGCACCGATGCCGATCTAGTCCAGGCTCGCAAGAATGACACCAGCACCCGCGAGGCAGCCATGGCGAGCGGAGCGCAGATGCTCAGCACCGATTTTCCTTTTTCCGATAAAGCTGACACAGGTTATGCAGTCGATTTTCCGCAAAGCCTCATCGCTCGCTGTAATCCAGTAAGCGCGCCCTCGGGCTGTAAATCAGAGTTATTGGAGCCGCACATGCGGCGCATTACCGTGAAAACGCCTCTGCGGTAGCGTTGCCAGCAAGATTTTTGGGGGATCACCAGTTGCTACGACGGAATCGCGTGGTCTTGTTGATTGCGCGACCCGTCAGCCTTCTCACTCCGGGGAACATAAAGTGGGGAATACAAAGTAAGGGTTGAATCCGAGGGTTTTACTGTTTTGTTTCTGAAGTGTTTTCTAGGCTAACGAAATGCTCCTCTGTGTCCTCGGTTTTTTTCCTCTGTGTCCTCTGTGGTAGCGCCGCAGGCAGGTTTTGGTTTTGCTGAGTGCTGAATGCTCTCTCACCCCACCTCAACCAGGCCGTAGCGCCGCTGCCAATGATTCGTAAGGTGGCGCATCATCCGTTGGTAATCCTCTTGGCTAATTTCCTCCGGATGCTCCACCACCCGCGCCGCCTCGGTCTTTGCCAGTTCCAAAAGCTCACGATCGCGAACCAGATTGGCCAGGCGAAGGCTCGGCATTCCGGCCTGCCTTGTGCCAAAGAACTCTCCGGGGCCGCGAAGCTCAAGATCCAACTCGGCGATTTCGAATCCGTTCTGCGTGCGCACCATGGCCCTCAATCGACGGTCGGCAACATCGGACACCTTTCCTCCCGTCATGAGCACGCAATAGGACTTGGCTGAGCCGCGTCCGATACGTCCGCGTAGCTGGTGAAGTTGCGCCATTCCAAACCGCTCCGCGTGTTCCACTACCATCACGGTTGCGTTGGGTACGTCCACGCCCACCTCGATCACGGTCGTTGCTACCAGCACATCGATTTCTCGCTTCTGGAAGCGCCGCATGGTCTCGTCTTTTTCCTCGGGGCTCAGCTTGCCGTGGATCAATCCGATCCGCAAGTCTGTGAGGATGCGTCCTCGCAGCTCTTCAAACATGTGCATGGCTGCTTTAAGTCCGGATTTCGAGGTTGCCGGCTGTCCCGCAAATTCCAACTCCGGCTGATCGCTGGGCGCGCCTTCAATCACCGGATAAACCACATAGGCCTGCCGCCCTGCTGTGACTTGCTTACGGATAAACTGCCAAACCTCATCGGCGCGATCGTCGGACACCTTGCGGGTCGTAATGGGCGTTCGGCCAGGCGGCAACTCGTCCAGAATGCTGGTATCGAGATCGCCATAGAGCGTAAGCGCCAGGGTCCGGGGAATCGGTGTGGCGGTCATCACCAGAGTATCTGGTTCGGCTTCGCCCTTCTTCATGAGCTTGAAGCGTTGGAGCACTCCAAAACGGTGCTGCTCATCCACAATCACCAGGCCGAGTTTGTGAAAATCCACTTTCTCTTGGATCAGCGCATGGGTGCCGATCACCAGGTGTGCGTCCCCTTGTGCGATGTGGCGGCGGGCATTGCGCTTGCGTTCTTCCTCCTGCGAGCCCGTAAGTAGCACCACGCGATATCCTGCTTCTTCGAGCGTGCGCCGCGCCGATAGATAGTGCTGCGTGGCCAGGATCTCCGTCGGAGCCATAAATGCGGCTTGATAGCCGTTTTCAATAGCGATCACCGCCGCTTGTAGGGCGACGATGGTCTTGCCCGAGCCTACGTCGCCTTGCAGCAGCCGCCGCATCGGCGAGGGTTGCTGCATGTCCTGAGCAATCTCCCTCACCACGCGCTTTTGAGCGGCTGTGGGATGGAATGGCAGAATCTTCTTGATCGCCTCGCGAACCTTCTCGTTGAGATCAAAAGCGATGCCGTTGCGCTGTCTCATGCGCCGCCGCTTGAGTTCCAGGCCAATCTCTAGAAAGAAAAGCTCTTCAAAGATCAGGCGTTGATGCCCCGGCGTTCGCGAAGCTTGCAGGTCGGCGAAGCTCTCGCCCGCCTCGGGAAAGTGGACCTGCTGAAATGCCGTTCGCCGGTCAAGCAGGTTCAAGCGTTCGCAGATGGAAACGGGTACGCCGTCGGCAATCTCTGGTGAAAGCCGTGAGAGCGTGCCGTGCAGGATGCGCCGGAACCATCTCGAAGTGAGCTTGGCTCCCGCCGCCGACTCGTAGATGGGAACAATCCGGCCCACCTCCAGTGATTCGGTTGCAGATTCGGCGTCCCCAGGCTCTTCGGCAGCATCGCCTGCGATTCCTTCAGGCGGCTCCGTCAAAACCTCAAACTGCGGCTGGTTGATTTGTAGCCCTTTGCTCTTCCATCCTTCTTCAACTTTTCCGTAAAGCGCTACAAGCTGGCCCGGCTTGAATCGGTCGCGAAGATATTCGCCGTTGAACCAGATACACCGCAGCGTAGCCCGCCCCTGCCCCGCAACCATCTGGAAGAGAGGCATCCTCTTGGTCTGAAGAACGGCGGAGTTACGTACCTCCGCAATCACCGTAGCCATCTCGCCCGCTTTGAGTTCGGCGATGGTGCGCGGGTTAAGCCGGTCTTCGTAGCGAAAGGGCAGATAGTACAGCAGATCTTCCACCGTGGAGATGTTCTTCTGCGCCAGCCAGTCGGCAATGCGCGGCCCTACGCCCTTTACGAATTGAACTTCTGTATGGAGATCCAGCACCTACAAAATCATACTTGACCGGACGAATTGAGTTTCATCTGGCAAAATATTCCGCCCTGCGAGACGGGGCTTTAGAAAGAATGGAGGAAAAAATAAGAAGCGAAATAATGAAGAGAAATAATAGGAAGAGAGCCTTGAATCGCCAGGATTGACTGCGGCGTCATTTAAAATAATTCTTTCTGTTTCACTTTGGCAGGAGGCGTTTTGAAGACTGTTTTTGTTGTGGGTGCGGGACCGGCCGGCCTTTTCGCAGCGCAGAAAATCGCGCAAGCCGGGCACGAGGTTGTCGTTTTTAACCGGGACATCAAACCCGGCGGTTTGGCCGAATATGGCATCTACCCCACCAAAGACAAGATGAAGATTGGACTGCGCAAGCAGTTCGCCAAGGTGTTGTCGCTGCCCAATGTCCACTACATAGGACACGTTTCGGTCGGCGCCGGCTCGCCGATCGCCCTGCCCCGGCTGCGCGAGTACTCTCCCACGGCAACTGTCTTTGCGGTGGGCGCCCAGGGCGCGAAGAAACTTGGCCTGCCGGGCGACGAGGCTCGCGGCGTCTATTCGGCCAAAGACTTCGTTTACAACTACAACCTTTTGCCTCCCTATACCTCGCATGATTTTTCCACGGGTAAGCGGGTCGCGATCGTTGGCATGGGCAACGTGATGGTCGATATTGCCCGCTGGTTGATGCTCGATGCCCCTCATCGCACCGCCGAAGAAGTGATTGTGATTGCGCGGCGTGGCCCGTTTGAAGCCAAGTTCGATCAAAAAGAGTTCGCCTACGTTGAGAAGTTTCTGGACAGAAAGGCGTTTCAGGATGAGCTGAAGCGGATTCAGCCGCATCTCACCGCTGTTGGCCAGGATATCGGTAAGCTTGCGGAGGCCACATTTCCGGTTCTCTCGAAACCGGCCGAAACGGAGCCGCAGTCGGCGCGTCTCCTCTTCCGCTTCCTCAGTTCGCCCTCCGCGATTCACGCCGATACCACCGGACGCATCCAGCGGCTCACCGTCGCGGAGAACACGTTGGTGGCGCGTGGCGAAGATGTGTCTGCCAAAGCAACCGGCGGTTCTGCGGATTTGGAAGTGGATACGATGATCTTTGCCATCGGCGACGTAGCCGATCCAGCGCTCGGTCTACCTTATGAGAAGGATTGCTACGTAACCAACCGCGATGAGAGCGACCCCAAGCGTGCCTCTTACGAAATCTTCGATCCTCAAAGTGGGTGTGTAGTGGAAGGAACCTACGCGGTGGGATGGGCACGTAAAGCCAGTGAGGGATTGGTGGGAATCGCCCGCCACGACGCCGAACAGGGTGCCGTTCATGTGAATAAGTACTTGGAAGGCGCTGCCGCAAAGGCTGGGGCGACAGCGAAAGACATCACCGCTGAGCTTGCCAAGCAAGGCGTTCAGATCGTTGACAAGTCGGATCTCGAATGCCTGGGCCGCGCCGAAGAAAAGCAAGCCCAGGAGCGTGGTATGCCCTGGTTCAAGTTCTCCGAAGATCAGGTCATGCTCGCTGCCATCGAGCAGGAAAAGGCAAAAGCGGTTACTGTCTAGCCTCCTCTGTCGTCAAAACGGCCTGCATCCGCTGACCATGGATTCGCGTTGCGCGCTACCGCTACATGATTCGGGGAACGCTTTTCGTTACGCGCCCCGCGGCAATGCCGCAGCGTCCGCTTTCGGAAGTTCAATCCAGAATGTGCTGCCCTCGCCCAGCCTGGAGATGACTCCACATCTTCCGCCCATTCTCGTAACCGCACGCTTTACAATGGCCAGCCCGATTCCGGTGCCTTCATAGGTACCGGGAGGATGCAGGCGTTCAAATACATTGAAAATGCGGTCGTGATTGTTCTGGGCGATTCCAATGCCATTGTCTTCCACGCTCAAGCGAATGCTGTCTTCCGTTTCCTCGGTCCAGATCCGCACGAACGAAGCAGAACCCGGTTTGTGAAACTTAAAGGCGTTGGAGACTAGGTTCACCACAACCTGCGTCAAGACTGACGAGTTGGCGCGCACCGATCCTGCAAGGTGTTCCTCGATCTCGATTTGCTCTTCGATCTTAAGCTGCGGCTCTCCTGTGCTTCGGTGGAGCACCTGCTCCGCTGCCGCCTCTACAATGGCTCGTAGATTGGCTGGAGCAAGAGTAAGGTCTGCGCGGCTGATGCGTCCATAATGCAGTAGGTCTTTGATGAGTATGGTCATCCGCTGAGCGCCCTGCGAGATAAACTGAAGATGCTCAACGTCTCGGGCTTCAAGCCGTTGTCCCGCTTCTTCCTTCAGCACTCGGGCAAAGCCCTCGATGGCGCGCAGCGGGGCTTGCAGATCGTGGGAAACGGAATAGCTGAATGCCTCAAGTTCGGCCAGGGTGTCTTTTAGCTTAGCGGTTCTCTCTGCAACAGCGGCTTCCAGTTCGTTGGCGTAGCGCCGCATGAGCACTTCCGCCTCTTTCTGGTCATGAATATCGGTTGAAGTTCCCACCCATCGCGTCACTCTTCCCGCGTCGTCCTTCAGGGGAATGAGTTGAGCGAGGTGCCAGCGGTAAACATCGTCGCGGCGCTTCAGGCGATGCTCGATCCGGCAGCCTTCCTTGCTCGTCAGGGAAGAGAGCCACGTCGATCTGGCTCTCATCAGATCCTCCTCGTGGATAGACTCTTTCCACCAGATCCCCATAACCCCCTGTTCCTGGCCGGTATATTCGGTCCACCGGTGGTTTACATACTCGATCTGGCCGCTCGGTCCGCTCATCCATACCAATGTCGGAAGCGCTTCCGCCAGCGAGCGGAACGTCGCTTCGCTCTTGCGGATCTCTTCATTGCGGTGCAGCAGCACCTGGGTCATCGTGGCGATATCTTCATCGCGTGTATCCAGCGCCTGCCGAAGCATCCTGCGCGCTGAACTGATTGCTGCGAGATTGTGGACTCTCGCCATGAGCTCCTCTGCCGAAAAAGGCTTGGTCACATAGTCCTGGACGCCGGAGCTCAGTAGATGGGAGCGCAGGTGTTCGTCCGCGCGTGCGCTTAGAATCAGCACCGGAACATCGTCGAGATCGCTGTGGTTCCGTATCTCATGCACAAGCTGATCGCCGGACATCTCCGGCATCATGATGTCGGTCACCACCATCGCGGGATGCAGCTCCGCCGCCATCGCTGCTCCCTCGCGGCCGTTGTAGGCCCTGGCCACTCGGAAATTTGCCGCCAGCGTTTCAGCGACAAAGTCATTCATCTCGTGGTTGTCTTCAACCACTAGGACCAGCGGAGCATCCGCCATATCGTCCTGTGCGGGTGTGGATAGATCCGTCGCTGTTGCGATCTCCCGTTCACGCTCCATTTTCACCAGCGCAAGATCGGGTGGTGTTCCCGCTGCCGGCTCTTCTTCGCCTTCACGGAGATCCGTTGGTGTGGAACTGCGCATCGGGATCTCTACGGTAAACCGCGCGCCGCCTTCGCGAGCATCGTCAACCGAAACTTTGCCCTGATGTAGCTCCACAAAGTCTTTCACAATCGCGAGCCCCAGGCCGGTCCCGCCGAACCTGCGCGCCAGGCCGCCTTCTGCCTGTCGAAATGCTTCAAAAATGATCTGGCGATGCTCCGGCCTCACTCCGATGCCACTGTCGGAAACGGAAACCGCGATGCGGCCCTCGTCCGCAGTCTCAAGGGCGATTCGGATGATCCCACCGTCAGGCGTAAATTTAAAAGCATTGGCAAGCAGGTTAAGCAGTACATGCTCGATCTTTTCCGGATCGCCTTGCACAAAAAGCGACTCGGGTGTCTCAAGCTCATAGCGAATGTGGCGGTCGGAGGCCAACGTCTCGAAATAGCCTGCTGTTACCCGCACCAGGCGGCAAAAATCGAACTCCGAATACTGCAAAAACATCTTGCCGGCCTTGAGCTTTGAAACCATCAGCAGATCGTTGACATGCTTCAACAGCAGCCGCGCATTGCGTTCAATGCCTTGTATCCTGCCGCGTTGTTCTTCGTTAAGCGGCGTCTTAAGCAGGTTTTCCGTGGGGCCCAGGATCAGCGCCAGCGGAGTTCTCAGCTCATGGCTTACGTTCGCAAAGAATTGGGTCTTAAGTTCGTCGAGTTCTTTGAGCCTGGCATGAGCGATTTCCAGCTGTTCCTGGCGTTCATTAGAGAGCCGTGCTGCCCTGATCATCTCGAGGACTTTCGGAATCACTGGCGGAAAAAGCACCGCAGTCAGAACTGAGGCGACGGCCGTAACGGCCTTCACATCGCCTGCAAGCCAGTAAAGCGGCCGCTCGAGGGTGATCACCTCCATGAAGTGGGTCCCGCCGCAAGCCACAATAAAAACCCCGAAGGCCAGGAACATCCATGAGAAAGGGATGTCCCGCCGCGCCCGATGCACCAGGTAAGCCAGCGAGAGGGCCAGCGCGGTGTAGGCGCAGCCGATCAGGAAATCGGAGACTCGATGCAGGGCGATCAGGCCGGGCATCAGTAGGTAACAAGCTTTGTGAGGAAGAAACCGTTCATCGGTAATGCCCGTAATCAGGACCGGCCAGCGGATAAAAGCCAGGCCCATAATGAGCAAGGTTGTCGATGTGAGCAAAACTACGTTGCGCTTGAGGTGGGCATTGGAGCTGGAGATGGGGAGACTAGGGGTCTCAGGTGTCATATCATACCTGCGATTCCGCTTACTTGTAGTCTCGCGGAGCTTTATCTGGGAAGCTCGCGCACGTAAGCTCTCTGCCTAGTTTACGCCTGAATCCTTCCTTGGAGGGTGCTGTCAATGCTATGCCCACCGGTCAATGCTATGCCCACCGGTAATAAGGTTGAGCCGGTTAGGTATTCCTTGCGGCGGTGCTCTTGGTGTATGCTCACAAATCCCCAGGAATCCTCTAACCCAGCCATTTGGGAGGGAATGCAGTTCCAATCGGCCTTCCAAAGAAGACGAGCGAACTCCGCCTCCACCGCTCCCAACTCAACCGCCTTCACGAATCATTCCGAACATCGTCCGCGTTGTTGATCGCAGCCGCTTGGGCCGGAGGCACAGAATTTCGGGTGCGGGTCAATCGCATCAATTGAAAATTGAAAAAAATTTCTCCGGGAGCCATTTCGGCATTGACAAAGAAAATCAGCACGGGTTATACAAATTTAAGGTCGTTGTTGGAACGCGATTCAAGGGATCCTCGGTAGGCGAGGCTCCCGCGCAACACACAAGCCACTGCCCAGCCACGTCCAGAGACGTTGGCAGCGGGTAGAACAGGAACTCCCGGATTAAGGGTTTTCCTAATGTGGCTGAGGCTATTATGGCCTCTTACGGGGCGCGGTGCTGAAGCTTGGACGTGGGAGATCGGAATGCAAGTCGTTCGTTTTTCTCTCTTCTTTGCTTTACCGAACCTTTTCAGAAAAGTTGATCGATGTGAGCTGCCATTTGGCATGAAAGCCATAGCATTTTGCGTGCTCTCAAGAATCGGCTGAATTTTGTATTAAAGGCATTATGCAAACACTAAGAGACGAACCTCCGAGTACCGGAGGCCAAAGTAAGCGGAAGTTCCGGAATATGCAAAGGTAGCCCGCCATTTGCTCACCTCCGGCTCTTCCGACGCCAAGCTGCAATCGGAAAGAGCTGGAATAGAGGGTGGGCAACTCTCTTCTTCCAGTTCATAACTAACGCGTGGTCTTGCGTGGCCGCAGCCTTCTTTCAAGGTTCGGCGCCAAGGCGGTTGCGCGTTTTCTTCAGGCTTGCCCCAAGTCCACGCACTGGGTGCGGGAGCAAACATTGGAGAAGAAGGGAGGAGACCGTGAATCGGATTCAAGACAAACTGAGTGTTGTTACTTCGTGGGGCGCACCCGTTCCAGCCGAAGGCCTGGATGCCCGCGTCGAAAAAGGCGTGGTGGTTCGCAAGGCCTGGCAGCGCAATCTCTTAACTTTCCTGATGGTGGTTGGCCCCGGCCTCATCGTCATGGAAGCGGATAACGATGCAGGCGCAGTCGCCACCTACATGCAGGCCGGAGCGCAATATGGAGTGCACCTGCTGTGGATCATGTTGCTGCTCTTGCCGATTTCTTATTTCATTCAGGAAATGGTGGCGCGCCTGGGGATCGCCACTGGCAAGGGCCACGCCGCCATGATCTATGAGCGTTTCGGCAAATGGTGGGGAAGGTTCTCGCTGGTCGATCTGCTCGTGGTGAATTTTCTCACTCTGGTTACCGAGTTCGCTGCAATTTCGCTGGCCTTGAGCAAACTGGGAATCTCGCCCTTGGTGGGAGTGCCCGTTGCCGCTCTTGGCTTGATCGCTCTGGTGTTTACTGGCAGCTATCTGCGCTGGGAAAGGATCGTGATCGCCCTTTGCCTGATCGATGTGGTTTGGTTCGCTCTGGCCTTTACGTCGCATCCGGACTGGGGCCACGTGGCTCGCAGCGCCTTTGTGCCCAACCTGCCTCCAGGCCGCATCGATACAAGCCTGGTGTTTCTGATCATCGCCATGGTCGGAACCACCATCGCGCCCTGGCAGTTGTTTTTTCAGCAAAGCTGCGTAGCGGAAAAGAAGCTTCGGTTCTCGGATCTCAAGTGGGCGCGCCTCGATACCTTGATTGGTGCGGTCTTCACCATTCTGGTCGCGGCAGCCATGATCGTCGTTGGCGATTACGGATTCCGCTCCGGACTGCACTTTGACGATCCCGCGCAGCTCGCCGTGGCGTTGGCTCCGGTAGCCGGAAAGTTCATACGAAACGGCATTTTGCTGCTCATGGTTAATGCCGCTGTACTTGGCACAACGGCGATTTCCCTGGCAAGCGCCTGGGCCTATGGTGAAGTCCAAGGCTGGCCGCATTCGCTCCACAAGAAAATCTCGGAGGCTCCAACCTTCTATGCGGTCTATGGCTTGTGTGTCGGCGCGGCTGCCGGGTTGGTGCTGATTCCCAGGGTGCCGCTGCAACTGGTCATCGTGAGCGTGCAGGTCTTTGCCGGGCTGATTCTTCCATCGGCAATCGTTTTCCTGCAGCTTCTGTTGAATGACCGTGCATTGCTCGGGGCCGAGTGGGTCAATCGGCCATGGAACAACTGGGTGAACTGGAGCATCATCGCCGTTTTATTCGTTCTTTCGGCGGTCCTTGCGGTCCAGATATTTTTCCCAACACTGCTCGGACTTGGGTGAGAGCTTCAACCTCAAAAAATCATGGAAGGAAAAGAAGGGAGGTCGAACATGGCGACCATGCAGACAAACTACAACGAGATTGAAACCTATCGCGTGATACATCCCCTGGATGACGAACCGGAGACGAAATGTGGAACGGAGCAGCTAGGCCTGATGAAGATGACCAGGAGCGTAAAGTTCTCGCTGATGGTTTTGCGGGCCTACCTTGCTGGTATGACGCTCATGTTGATCTATCACGTCCTGCACCTTGCGGGTGTCTTTACCAGATAGGCGCGCCAGTGCAAGGAATACAAAACTGCCTTTTTGAGCCATCTTGGGCTGCTATCCCGAAAGCGGCATAGCAGCCCGGAACGCTTTGATTCCATGCCCCACACCTGTTGCTGCAAACATCCTATTGCTGAGTCGCAACGCCGAAGCAATGGGAGTAGCCATCATCATCGGTTAGAAAAAACTCGGTTTGGCCGTAGTCTCGATGTTCGATCGCCGACACATCATATCCAAGGCCCTTCAGCCGCTCCCTGGTTTCGTCTAGATCGTCCGGTGCCCAGTAGAGCCGAATGCCCTCATAGTCTTGCGGCTTCACCGGGGTTCCCACTCGTTGATTCAGCATGAAACATAGGTTGTCTTTTCGAAGCATGCAAAAGATCAGCTTGCCGTCTCTGTGCATTTCCGAACCCATCGCAAATCCAAGGCCATCCACCCACAAGCGCAGGCTTCTATCCAGGTCGGCGCTTGGAATGATGGGAACACAAGATGCAACCGGCATGGCAATTCCTCCGCTACAGCGCTTGTTTTGAAAACTCTATCTCATTCCGTGGTGGCGAAACAGAGGACGTTTCCATCGGGATCTCTTACATGAAAATCGGTTCCACCCCAGGCTTGTTTGGTCGGCTTTTGCGCGAATTCTACGTTTCGTGCCTCAAACTCCTTGAATAAATCCTGCAAGTTCGAGACTTCGATAAACACGCAAATCAACGATCCTTCCTGCTCCGAGGCTTGAGCAAAAAACGGCTCTCGCACATAGCGGAGGTGCAGGCGGGCGCCATCGCGCGACACCTCGCCGTAAAACGGCGGCTTTCCGTGAAGAAAATCGATTTCAAAACCCAGCTTCTTCTCGAAAAAATCTACGCTTGCTGCAACATCTCGCACCAATAGAACCGGAATAGCGGCATTCAGCGCTCCGGCGCCGGCTCTGGCGCGAGGTCTCTTGAGTGCTTCTGCTGAGGCTGCTTTCAATTCCGCCCAGGTCTGGTATCCGGCTTCAGTGGCAATGATCTCTTGCGCCATCGCCAGGGTAAATTTGTGAGAGAGAACTTCGGCATCGGTCAAGGATTGGTAGCGCTTGAGTTGGCGCACCCGTCCACCAATGGAATAGTTGCCTTCGCGATGCCAACGGAGCAGCAGCTTGGCTTGTTTGCGGTAGGTTTCGAGCGTAGGCATGGACACACTCCTGCTGAGATTTTCAGCGGGCGGGCCTGGCCCTTTCGGCACAATCAATTGCCGATGTGCCCCACGAGGAACGAGTTCAAGCCTAAGCCTGGGCTGAATGCCCTGTCAATTTCGATTTCAAGCCCGGCCTTGCCAGCGCCCCCCAGCTTGGCCTGAAAACGCGCAGTTTTATAATGAGTTTCGTGAAAGTAGTAGCCAACGCCGGGATCTACCGCCTCTTGCCATCGGTGGACGACCTCCTCCATCGCCAGGACGCTGCTCCTTTGCTCCATCGCTATGGCCAGTCGGCGGTTACCGAAGCCGTACGGACTGTGTTGGCGAGCCTGCGGGAAGGAATTGCCGCCGGTCGATATGAGAGTGAAGAATCTTTGAATCCCGCGCTCACTGGTATTGTCGATGCGGTCGCGGCGCAGTTAGGCCGCGCCATGGGGTATTCGCTCCGCCCCGTGATCAACGCTACCGGTGTGATCCTGCATACCAATTTGGGCAGGGCTCCTTTGGCTGAATCGGCTCTGAAGCGCATCGCCGAGGTCTCTTCGGGATACTCCAATCTTGAATTCGACGTGGAAGCGGGAGAGCGCGGCAAGCGCGATGTGCATCTGGAGCGGCTCTTCTCGCGCTTACTGAGCCGCGAAGGTGTAAGCGGTGTGCGTACGGTTGCGGTGAACAACTGTGCGGCGGCGGTTATGCTGGCTTTGAACTCGCTCGCTGAGGGTGGAGAGGTAATCGTTTCGCGCGGAGAACTGGTGGAAATCGGCGGGTCGTTCCGCGTGCCCGATGTGATGGCCAAGTCTGGCGCCGTGCTGCGCGAGGTGGGTACCACCAATCGGACTCGCATCGACGATTACAAGAAGGCGATCAACGAGAAAACGCGGTTGTTGTTGCGCGTGCATCGTTCGAACTTCGCCATCGTCGGTTTTACCGAACAGCCTGCCTTGGAAGAACTTGCGGAGCTCGGCCGCATCCATAACATCCCCGTCATGGAGGACTTGGGCGGCGGAGCGTTTTTGCCGTTGCGCGCCATGGGAATCCAGGAGAGTGGTGTCTTCGAAAGCCTTCGTGCCGGTATGGATATCGTGACTTACAGTGGGGACAAGATGCTGGGTGGCCCGCAAGCAGGAATCATTAGCGGTAGGGAAGATCTGGTCAAGAAGATCCGCTCCAATCCCTTATTCCGCGCCCTTCGTGTCGATAAGCTGACCTATGCCGCGCTGGAAGCTACGTTAATGGAATACGTCCGCGAGAACTACGACGCCATTCCTTTTGCCCGCATGTTGCGCCTCTCCCCGGAGCGGATTCGGACGCGTGCTGCCGCCGTGCAGGAGCAAATTCGTCCGGCGGCCAAGCTTCGCATCGAGATGGTCCCTGGCCGATCGTTGATCGGAGGCGGTTCAGCCCCCAGTTCAACTCTGCCAACTCATCTTCTCGCCATTACTGCCGATGGCCTGAGTGCGGAAGAGATTGCTTCCAGGCTCCGTTGCGGCCATCCGCCGATTGTCGCTCGTGTGGAAGAGGGGCGCGTCCTTCTGGATTTGCGGACGGTAGCGGAGCAGGAAGAGCCTGCCCTGGTGAACGCCTTGATGCATTTGTTTTCCTGAGTGTCGGATACCCATCAATTCAGTGGTCACCATCTATACCATCGGTCACTCGAACCGCGAATTGGCGGACTTTTCACGTGTGCTCCAAGCGCATGAAATTCGGCTGCTTGTAGATGTGCGAGCCTTTCCAGTCTCCCGTCGGTATCCCCATTTCAATCGCTCCTATCTGGAGCTTTGGCTGCCGGAGATCGGCACAGGCTATGTTTGGGAGAAAGACCTGGGAGGCCGCAGAGACGCCCAGATGCCGCCGGAACAGTCCCCCAACCCTGCACTCACTGAACCGGCCTTTCGCAACTATGCCGACTACATGCTCTCGCAGCCATTTCAAAAGGCTGCGGATCGTTTGGCCGAGCGCGCACAGAAAGAAAACACCGCAATCATGTGTGCAGAATATTCATACCTCAATTGCCACCGCCAACTGGTATCAGACTATTTTCTCACTCTCGGACACAAGGTATTGCACATTGGCGACGACAATGAGCCAACAGAGCATACACTGAGCGAGTCGGCAAGAATCATCGATGGGCAACTGGTCTATCGCGGCGATTACTTGTTCTGATCCTGATTCGGCCCACTCTATAAAAAGCAAACGGGCAGCCACTTGAACCGTGGCTGCCCGAAATTCTTTCCTGCTTTTGAAAAAGTTGCGAGACCGGGTCTTAGTGAACCTCAAGCGGATCTTTTAGCTTGAAGGTCAAAACAGATTCTGCGGGGAATACAATTTCCTTGTTACCCGTAAAGGCTGCTCCTGCTGTTCCAGCGCCTGCACCGGCAGCGGCGCCAATAGCAGCGCCCTTGCCTCCGCCGAAGATTCCGCCAAGAGCGGCTCCCAGGCCCGCGCCGCCTGCAATAGCAATGGTCGACCTTTTGCCCTTGCCTTTGAGGGTGCTGCCTGCGGCAGTGGTCACGATTGCCTCCTCTTTGCCGCCAACCGCCACCGAGTCAAGCGTTACGTGGAGGAGTGCTCCTCCTTTGAAGTGGCCCATGGCTTTGGCATCCACAACCTTGCCGTGGGCGGCAGCGCCGTCAGCAATCACGGTTTTGCCGTCAACGGTAACCGGCTCGGAAACACTTGCGGAGAACCCTTCCCCTGCTTGACTGTCTTTGGAGCTGAGAGCTTGTCCTAGACGCACGCTTATGGAAGTTCCAGCGGGTATAACCAGATGGCGCTCGGCAGGCCGTTCGCCACGCTCGCCTTTGCCTTCTTTTTTCGCCTCTTTTGCGTCTTTCGCATCCGCTCCCGAGCTTGCTCCATTCGGGTTGTCACTCGATGCGGGTGCATCGGTCTTGCATCCCGCCATAAAGGCGAGAACTACCAAAACGATTGCGGGAAAAAGTCGTACGGATTTCACAAGATCACCTCGCGACAGAGCTGTCCAACAGGTTCTATCAAAATTAGGTGCCGCAGGGCAATGCACAAATGTTGTGGTACGCGGGTCATTTATCCCTTAGTACCTGCGGCAATGGTGGAAAAGCGCTCGTGCCAACGGACTTTCATAGGTAAGCGCTTCTTTTCGGGAAAAACTATTCTTCCTTTTCTTCTTCCTTCTGGTTTGAATCGGCGTTGGCAGCCGAACCATTCACCCGGCTTGGGCTTGGCGGGGGAGCTTGCGATTTCTCCAGAAATTTTCGCGTGTTCAGTAAAGTCCTTTCCAGGTTTACGTTGTAGCTCGTCCACTCGCCACCCGGTTCACGTACAAAGTGCGCCCGCATGCTCTCCATTTTGGAGTCCAGATCGTCAAGGTAGTGGAGCATGAGCGCTTCCGGAAACATCGGCATCTTGGGGCTGCCGAATTCGTACTTGCCATGGTGGCTGATGATCAGGTGCTCCAGCAAGGTCTTGTACTCGGCGGGAAAACCCGGAACTTGGGTGAGCTTCTCCTGCAACATCTCCAGCTCGATAATCATGTGGCCCAAAAGCTGGCCGCGTGTCGTGTAGGTAAAGGAGCGCGCAAAGCTAAGTTCGTGAATCTTGCCGATGTCATGCAGAAAGGCCCCGGTAAGCAGGAGGTCGCGGTTGATGAGCCCTTGGTAATTGCCGCAGGCAAGATCGCAGAGGCGGCAAAGGGATACCACGTGGTCCAGCAAGCCTCCGATAAAAGCGTGGTGCAAGGACTTGGCGGCCGGCGCATTCTTGTAGGCGCGTTCGATTTGTGGGTCGGCCATGAATGCATGCAGCAGGGCTTTCAAATGCCGGTCGTCAATGCTCTCCACAAAGGCCCCAAGAGCGCCCCATAGCTTGTCGATGTCCTTGTCGGTGCGCGGCAGGTAGTCGTTGAAATCTACCTCGGATTCCTCCATGGAGCGCAGCTTGTGGACGGTGAGCTGAAATCTTCCGTTGAACTTGTTGATGAGCCCACGCACTTTCACAAAGTCGTCTTGATCGAAGGAACTGATGTAGTCGGCAACGTTATCCCACATCTTGGCGTCGATCTGCCCGGTGCGGTCCACTAGCGTCAGGGAAAGATAAACCTCCCCGCTCTTTTTCGGTTTTACCTGCTTGGTAGCAACCACAAACGATGAGGTGATGACTTGATTCTCGAATTGGCCGGCATCGGCAATATAAAATTCTTTCATGACAGTGCTTGATCAGCAGACTTATCTTACTTCACTCTGCGGCCCATAGGGAATCAACGGCGGGAATCAATGCAGGAAGCGAGGGAGGAATCGACGAAGGAATCATAACTGGAATCGATGGAATGTCTTTGCCGCGTTGCTAAGGATCGAAGATCTCTGGCCACGCAGATTGCAGTTAGTTGGCGCTCAATAAGCGAATGGCTCAACCTTCCATCGCTCATACACGCGAGCTTCCTTGAATAGCTCAAAGAGGTTTGGGTCGATCTCGCCATCTTTAACTGCAAGGTCCAGGATCTCAAGCGCGCGATCCACCGATACCGCCCTCTTGTAGGGCCGGTCGCAGGCCGCCAGCGCATCGAAAATATCGGAGATGGTCATCATCCGTGCTTGCAGCGGAATCTCCGGGGCGGAAAGCTTGTAAGGATATCCCGCTCCGTTGAGCTTTTCATGGTGCGCCCTGGCGATGGCTGGTATATCGCGGATTTCGGTAGTCCAGGGAATCTGTTGTAGGAAATTGAAAGTATGCACCACGTGTTCCTCGATCTGGCGGCGCTCTTCTTCGTCGAGCGATCCCTTGCGGATCGAAAGCAGGCGAATCTCATCGTGCGTCAATAGCGGTCTCTTGCTCCCGTCCATATCGCGGTAAACGAGCTCTCCGATTTCCAGCAGGCGCTCAAAATTTCCCTCCGGAAGTACGGTTGGTTCATTGGCCTCCGTCACAATCTGCAAATACGCGTCGAGCTCGTGCACTGCCTCCGCCAGCCTTTCATCAAGTCTGGGCTTTGCCTGCAAAAATGCTTCCTTGCCTTGCCGTAGCAGGCATTCAAGCCGTGTTTTCAGGCTCTCATTTTCCAAAGAGGACTTCGCGAAACCGAACCGCTGTTTGATCAACTCCAATTGGGTCGGATAAAGCTTCTTAGCTTTTACCAGAACTTCTTCCGGCACGCCGACCTTTCCAAAATCGTGCAGCAAACTCGCATAGCGTATCTCGCGCATCTGATCGCGCGAAAATCGTACGGGTGCATACTGGCCCTGCTGGCTGCGGTCCACTGCCTCCGCCAGCGCCACCGTAAGATTGGCCACCCGGAATGAATGCCCGGAGGTCGTAGGGTCGCGGGCCTCAATGGCCACCACCGAGGCGCGCACAAAACCCTCGAATAGCCTCCGGATGGCCTCATACAAATGGCTGTTCTCCAGCGCCACAGCCGCCTGGCTTGCCAGCGACCGCACGATTTCCTGTTGCCGCGCAGTGAAGGAAACCACCTGCTCCTTAATGGCCTGAAGCGAAGTAAGCTTGGCGCGGAAATCGCGCTTCGCATTAATCAACTGGAGTACGCCCACAATCTTGCCTTTGGGATTGCGTAGCGGAACGGCCAGAATCGATTTGGAATGGTAGCCTGAGTCTTCGTCGAACTTGCGATTGTTGCTGTAGGGAACGTCTTCGGGCAGATGGTAGGCGTCCTCAAGATGGACGGTCTCTCCCGTAAGAGCTACATAGCCTGCAATCGAACGCCGGTCGATGTCTACCGTGGCGGCCAGAAATGGGATATTGACGGAATCGTTCTGCGCCAGGCTGAACCGCAGCTTGTCCTCAAAAAGGTCCCCCTGCGGCGTCGGACGATTGTTGAACGCTAGGCGTTGCTGCTCGCGTTGTATCGGAACCTTTTCCACCACGTAGATGGATCCGGCGTCGCTTCGCGTAAGTTCGCGCGATTTTGCCAGGATCGTCTCCAGCAACTTGCTCGCGTCGTGCTCCGCGGAGAGTGCCGCGCCGATCTTGTTGAGTTCGTCGATTTCCTGGCTGGCCCCAGCGAGTCGTTCATTCACCTCAAAGCGCGACTGCACCAGGTGAATATGGTCGAGCGCATTGTCGATCATGCGTTCGAGCAGCGGTGCCGGGACATCGGGAGGCAGGTAGGCATACACTGCTCCGTCGTTGCGCGGGTCTTTGAACTTGCTGTTCGAAAGCCCCAGCACGCGGCCGTTGGGAACGCGGAGCGAACCGTAGTGTTTGGTCAGGATCTCTTCCCGAGAGACCAGCACCACTCGTTCGATCGCCTGGTTTTGGCTGCCGATGCTCTCAAACGCCATCCTGCGGAAGCGTTGCACGCCCACCAGATGCGCGCTGGCCACCGCATCGTCCTGGAAAAAAGACAGAATAGGCAAGGCGCGAGGCGCGGGCGTTTCGCGTCGTTTTTGCTGGGCGGTGGTGGTCATCCTACTGCAAGATTTCTGGGGGAGAGAGGATCTGTCGTGCGCAGGCTGGCCCGCGCGTGACAAATATTATCAAATCGTTGGGATTGTGAATGGAGCAAACAGCACTAATCTTAAGGCTTTCTGCCGGAAAAATCGCAGAAATATGAAACGGTGCGCTAGAAAAGAAAGAAGGGTGCGCTAGAAAGCGAGGGCCGTTTGAAAGAGGGGCGCTAGAAAAAGAAACATGCCGCCGAACTGCCCTATTTTTGCAGCGCAGCATTTATTCTTTTAGTTCTGATTATGAAAGATCTGCCTATGAATCCCATCCACTTAACCCGTCAGTTAGTTGATATCGAATCCATCTCCGGCAACGAGGCTGCTGTAGGGGCTGCTCTTTACGACGAGCTATATCGGTTGGGATACACCGTGCACAAAATGCCGGTGGCGAAAGAACGCTTCAATGTCGTGGCTACCCTGGATCAGAAGCCGCCAGAGGTGGTTTTCTCCACCCACATTGACACCGTGCCTCCCTTCATCGCTTCGTCGGAAGATGGCGAGAACATCTATGGTCGCGGAACTTGCGATGCAAAGGGGATTGTTGCGGCGCAGATTGCTGCGTGTGAGCGCCTCAGAAAAGACGGCGCCGCCGTAGGGATGCTCTTCCTGGTGGGCGAAGAGCGCGACAGCCTGGGTGCGAAGACGGCCAATGAAAGCCCGCTGGGCAGCCGTTTTCTCATCAACGGCGAGCCCACCGAAAATAAGATGGCGGTTGCCTCCAAAGGTGCCTTGCGCGTGGAAGTCACGGCGCGCGGCCGCATGGCGCACTCCGCCTATCCCCACCTCGGAGAGTCGGCCATAGAAAAGCTGCTGAAGGCTCTCAACCGCCTTCAGGAAATTGGCTTGCCGCAGAATCCTGAAGTTGGCCCAACCACCATGAATATCGGCCTCATCGAAGGCGGGCGCGCTCCCAACGTTATTCCCGACCACGCGCGGGCGCAGTTGCTATATAGGCTGGTCGGTCCCTCTGAATCGCTGCGGGCGCAGATCGTCGAAAAGACGACCGGGCTGGCCGATGTTGAATTTGTTCTCGAAATTCCCTTCATGAAGCTTCAGACGGTCCCCGGCGTGGAGACCATGGTGGCGGCCTTCACCACCGACATTCCGGCTCTAACCAAGTGGGGGAAGCCGGTGCTCCTCGGGCCAGGATCGATCCACGTCGCCCATACCGACCGCGAATATATCTCCAAGAAGGACCTTCACGACGCCATCGACCTCTATTACAAGGTCGCCGGCCAGTTGCTCGCCAACGATCATTAGAGTGGGAACCCTGGATCATTAGATATTACGGGCGTCGTTTGCCTCATCCGTGGGTACGATTTTGCTTCCACAATCTGCAAAATTGCAGATGAAGCGCGTTCATTGGAATGAGACATCCCAATGATATCCGAAGCGTTTTCGAAGTGGTTCCAACCTCGTTGGCTCTTCCTACTGTGTAGTACATTGCCTCTGTCGCGGGTCGTCGCAGAATTTTATGTTTTCGGCGTTTTCGGAAGATGTGGCTGGGAGTATCCGATCCTCGGACTACTATATCTCTCTTTTGGTTTGGCCTTTGATTACCTTGTTCGCCGCTCGCCTATTCTGCTTTATCTTCTGATTCTACTGAGCGCGGCCCTTTGCCTTCTTGTATTTTGCGGCGCAGTATTCGCCAAAAGCTTCCTCGTCTCCATCCCGGCATTCCTCATCTTTCTCGGCTGGGTATTTGCGTTTAGAAAGATGCGAATCCTCAGCAGATCCCTTCCTTTCACGACGCGAGAAAACCAAGAGGGAGGTGCGGAGGCTTCAGCGGTAACGTGACGGAAACAAGGGGAACTTGTACCTAAGCGCTTAATTATTTCTCTGTGACCTCTGGGTTTTCCTCTGTGTCCTCTGTGGTAGCGCCGCAGGCAGGTTTTGGCCTTGCTGACTGCTGATTGCCGAAGGCTAAAAGCTAATGGCTCACCACCCCAGATTCCACTGGTGCTGATCTCCCCGTGTGGGCGGGGCCTGCTTCAAGATCGAAATGCCGGTTCTCCGGAAGTGCAAGGCTTAAATAGCGGCCATCCAGGAACAGCATCAGATCCAGGCTCACGAATTCATCGAGGGTAGGCTGAATCCACGGTTCATCGCCGATATTGGACGCGATGTCTTTAGGCGTCCGGGCATCCGAGCAATATTCATACAGGGTGGCGGCGGCATCCGTGTAGCGGTGCGTCTGGACCTGCGATCCGCGCCCGTCGGTAATCAGGATCATCGTCCAGCCCTTGTGATAGGTCAGATACGGCCGGCGGCCCGACGTCCATCTCGCACGCCAGTTATCGACAGCGTCGAAGACTGCCTGGTAATGCTCTTCTCCCACCGTCCCAGCCATATCGTGCTGGAAGAAATAGGCGATGTGCGGTATGTCGAACTTCCCCTTGGGGAGAATATAGTCGTAGCACTTGAAGGGCGTAAGCTTGGAGATGGATTGTGTTGCAGGTTCAGCAAACATCGGCGAACCGCGATCAGCGCGTGCCATCACCGCCGCGTAGGGCGGCTGAAGATGCGGAATCTTGGCCATGATCTCGCATTGGCCGCGGTAATCGGCTTCTGTTTCATTGGGAAACCGGCACAGGATGTTATAGGTCACGTCGAGATGGTAGTACGTGCACCACTTCACTAGCTCCACGTTGCGCATGCCGGTCGTGAACTTCCGCATGCTCTTGAGAATATTGCTGGAGAAGCTCTCCACCCCTGGCAAGATCGACATGAGACCGCCGCGCTGCAGGCGTCCCAACTGGGTGCGCGAAAAGTTAGGGCGGACCTCGTAGTGTACCTGTAGGTCTGAGTTTACCGCGCGCAGCCTGCCGAAAAGCTTTTCAATGTATTCCGGAGCCATGATGTTGTCGATCGCAAAGAACCGAAACCAGTCGTAGCGGCGGGAAAGCGTATCCAGTTGTTCAATCACGTTGTCCACGCTCTTGGCCCGGTATTCCATGCCCGACCTGTTTAGCCCGCAGAAAGTACAGTGGTTCTTTTCTCCCCACCAGCAGCCGCGTGAGGTTTCAATTGGCAGCACCAGTTCCCGGGCGCCTTCGTAGGATGGGTATCTGCATTGGTTCCGGGCATACAGATACTCGTCAAAATCCGGAATCGGGGTCTCGTCCATGGCGTGAAAATTGGGCGCTCGCCCCGCGTACTGGACTCGCCCTTCAGAATCTCGCCACATGATTCCTGGGTGGCCTTCGATGCTCTCACCCGCGTAAAGCCGCTGCACAAATTGGGGAAAAGTTGCCTCGGCATCGCCGCAGTGAATGTAGTCAACCTGTGGGCAGCCTTGCATAATCTCGCGGGCGATGTCGTCCTCCATGCTGCCGCCGCCCATAATGATCGGAATATGCGGATAGCGCTTTTTCAGCGCGCGGGCCAAGGCCAGGCTGGCGAGCAACTGTTGGTAGATCACCGTAAACCCGATCAAGCCAAAGCGGCTCCAATCGGTGCAGTTCACGCAGAAGTCGATAAATTCGGGGGCCTCCACCTCGTGAATGCGAATCAAGTCCTCCGGAGTGCATCCGGCATTGCGGCAGAGCCCGGTGATGGACTCGGCGTGAACCTGAAAATATTCTTGCACGTCGGGGTTGGCTTCTTCTTCAAAGGCTGCTTTGGACCATATCCACTCGCCGATCAGTGTGGGCCAAACTTCCGCGAGGCTCTCGCTCATGCGCCAGCCAATCTGATCGCCCAGATACATAAAGAGGGAAAAGGTTTGGGCGGGAATGCCGTGTTTTTCCAGGAGAGGCTTTAAAAGCGCCAGTTGAATGGAAGGTATTCCTGCCGAGACAGAAGGCATGCCGACTAGGGCGACGGGCTTGCTTTTCATGATTGCCTCTCTAATGGTGCAACTATCAGGAGAGAATGAACAGCAGCCAAAAGTATAACTGTATCTTGCAGGGAGCGAAGCGTTAAAAAAGGCCAAGAAATGAAAGAAAGTCGTCCGTTGTCCATCGTCCAAAAGAGCCGCCTTGTTTGGGTCCGTGCTTTTGGATCACAATGGGTCCAGGCAAGCAGGCAGGAATCGAGGCCTTTGGAGACAGTTCCATTTCCCTGCAGAAAACCATCGTGTTGTGGAGTGCCGTCAGTTGCGGGCTCTGGATCGTTGCACAATTTCTCTATGCCGTATTAACGCTATGGATGGGCCGCGCAACCGGTATAGGGATCGTTATGCCCGATTTCCACACCGTGGCGTCAACCATGTCCACCATTAAGATTTTTGCGCCGGTTTTTGGCATTCCAATTGTTGTCGGCGCTCTTGATGGGTGTGCCTGGTATTTCCTCAAGAATCGATAAACGCGCGTGAAGTGGCAGGAATGCTTTTGCCTGCGCCTTCAATAAGCAGCGCATCACAAAACACTCCCCATGTTTCCTTCGCCTCTGAAATTCTGTGCATTCTCAGGGGATGATTGCTTGCCCGCCTTCCTGCTATTGCCTTGTTGCTTGCCGGCGATTTTCCCTCCGTGTCCTCTGATCTTTTCCTCTGTGCCCTCTGTGGTAAAGGTTTGGTTTTATCGGAATCGGATAGCTAACTTCCAAAATGCGACAAAGGGAATGTCTCGCTTGCGCCCTGTTGAGTAGCGCATCACAAAACACTCCCCGTGCTTCTTGCGCCTCTTTATTCTGTATATTCTCAGGGCTGATTGTTTGCCCCCCTCCTAGCGTTGCCCAACTGTTGTCTGCCATTCACTGGCGGTGCTTCCTCTGTGCCCTCCGCTCTTTGCCTCTGCGTCCTCTGTGGTAAAGACTTTGGTTTTGTCGGAATCGGATAGCTAACTTCTAAAATGCGCAAAGGGAATGTCTCGCTTGCGCCCTGTTGAGCGGCGCATCACAAACACTCCCCATGTTTCTTGCGCCTCTTTATTCTGTATATTCTCAGGGCTGATTGTTTGCCCACCTCCTAGCGTTGCCAACTATTGCCTGCCGTTCACTGGCGGTGCTTCCTCTGTGTCCTCCGCTCTTTTTCCTCTGCGCCCTCTGTGGTAAAGACTTTGGTTTTGCTGACCGCTGACGGCTACCTACGATACCGCCCGTATTGACTGAATCCTCAGTGGCTGATCGCTCCCCACTTTCAGACTGCTTTCCCGCCACACTTGGGCGCCCATATTCGTGAGATGGAGGAGCGTCGAGCGCCGTACCTCTTCGGCGCTTTGAAAACCCAGGACTTCATCTTCCAGCTCACGTGCCCCCGTGGCTTCCGGATCGATGAACGCCTCAAATCCTCGGACAAGCGCCTCGCGAACCGATGTCGATAAGCACATGTGCGTATAGAAACCCACCACCAGCACGGATTTCACATCGTTGGAGTGCAGCCACCCCTCGAGCCCGGTTCCATGAAAAGCGCCGTATACGTCTTTCTCAAAAATCGCCTCAGCTCCAAATCCTGCTTTGGGGCCTAACCCTCGCGAGAGCTCCGCTCCCCATGAGCCTGGTATGAACGCCGGAGACTCGTGCGGCTTGTTATGGTGCCTCACCCACGCAATCGGCCTTTTTTCCATGCGTGCGCGCTCCATATGGCGATGGATGGCCGCCAGCGCAGCCATGTGGTTGGGCACCGGCCTCTTTCCTTCTTTGGAGAATTCATTCTGAGCGTCAACAACTAACAAGGCTTGTGTCATTTGGATCGTCTCCTTAATACGACGTACAAAATTCGTGGCGCACGCCTCCGGGTTTACTGGCCCGCAGGAGCGGCATTCGGCGTTCACAAGCTCAAAATTAGTTGCACCGAGGGTCGCTTCCAAAACGGCGATGGCAATTATCGGTGCAGGCGATAATTCGTTTTCGCACAGGTGTGTATCCACAACTGAAATGCAACTGAATAAGGAACTGCATGGCAGGTCGGCTTTCCGCCGAAGATAGGCCGCATGGAAAGCATGCAAGCGGGATACGGTAACGCTGAAAACGCCATATGGCGCTCAGATGAAAGATAAGGTGGGGGCCGCAAAACACCGCGTAATGCCACTTTGATGAGGTTAAGCTTGCTTCTGTCGCCCTGGTTTGCCTTCTGCGCTTGCGCCGCATAGCACCCGCATTGCCTCAATCAATGCATTGGCGCTGGGATGGCGGGTTCTTGAGCCGGTCAAGACAACCAGCCGCATCTGGGGAAGGGCAGGGAGCAGCTCCAGCCGCGCCACGCTCCGTGCTTTGAGATCTTCGGCGACCACATACAAAGGCAGAATGCCCAATCCTCGTGGGTCGGCGGACACTCCTGCTTTCACGCCTTCCACGCTGCCGGTTGATTCGAGGCGCGGTCCGGGCAAGCGGTCTTCATCGAAGAATCGCCGCAGAAGTTGGTGAAAGTCCCCCGCAGCGTCGCTGATATACAAGGAAAAAGGCTTGAGTGCCCTTCTCGCCACTAGATGTCCGCTGCCGTGGTTCAGTAACGGATGCTTCGGGTCCGCAAACATCACCAGCGGCACAGAGGGCGCGATCACTTCCCAATTGCCGGATCTTGTCGGCGAAATTGGGCGCTTGGTTTCCGGTGTCCGCTGTGGGTTTGGGCCGTCGGCGGACTCCAGCATAAAGCCCAGGTCGTACAGCCCGCTTTTCACACCTTGGCGAACGTCCCCGCACGTGGCGGCAGTCACGGAAAGCTCTGTGTTGGGCCATTGCCGCCGCACCGTGGTGAGAATCTTCGGCAGCAGATAGGTGCTGATTGATTCGTTGGCGGCAATATCGAGCGAACTGCGCGCGTTGAGAGTGGCTTGGGCGAGAGCGGCGCAGGAGCGGTCAACGGCTGCCAAAACCTCGCGCGAACGAGGCAGAAAGATCCTTCCGGCCGCCGTGAGCTCGGGAGCGCGATTGCCCCTTTGGTGCCGGATTAACTCAGTGCCAAGAATGCGTTCCAGCGCTGAGATCGCTTCCGAGACTGTTGACTGCGCCAGATGAAGAGCCTTGGAGGCGGCGGTCACGCTTCCATGATCCACGATGGCCACAAACGCCCGCAGTTGCCGAAGCTCCAAATCGAAAGCCGGAGTGGACCGGAATTTTACCTTCGTAGGTGACATCAGAATGAATAGAACCAACGATTACTACAAAACGATTACACAAGAGGACAACCGAAGAAAAACGACCGAGGCCAAGAACAGCAATCAGCAAATCAGCGCTCAGTAAGACTTTATTGTTGCTGAGCGATAAATGCTAATTGTTGACCGCTGTCTCTCTGTGTCCGCTGCTCTTTTTCTCTGCGCTCTCTGTGGTAGCGCCGCAGGCGACCTTTCCCTTGTTCGATCACGACTGTCGATGTCCAAACGCCCAACGCCCATCGCGTCTTTGTCTTGCTGAGTCTTGCTAACTCACTGCTCCTCACACACGCACCGATGGAATGATCTTGCCTATAATTGCCTGCTGTTTTTCTCTGTGTCCTCGGTTGTTTTCCTCTGTGTCCTCTGTGGTAGCGCCGCAGGCAGCCTTTCCCTTGTTCGATCACGACTGTCGATGTCCAACGCCCATCGCGTCTTTGTCTTGCTGACTCACTGCTCCTCACACACAAACGATGGAATGATCTTGCCTATGATTGCCTGCTTTTTTTTCTCTGTGTCCTCTGTGGTAGCGCCGCAGGCGGCCTTTCCCTTGTTCGATCACGACTGTCGATGTCCAACGCATATCGCATCGCTGAGTGCTATTTGTCCGCCAGCTTCCTTCCGGCATTCAAGCTGTCGAAATTCAGAATCGTATTCAGCACCAAGCCGTAGCTCCCCACGGTCTCGCCCCGATAAATCGGGTTCGTCGAAAACAGCAGGATATGCCCGGCGTTCACC
>Ga0070734_10001036_pt1 | contig 44996 bp, 35 predicted proteins | sample Coa_R1_8_FD_66444 | JGI IMG/M metagenome (GOLD analysis project Ga0070734, IMG submission 66444) | Surface soil microbial communities from Centralia Pennsylvania, which are recovering from an underground coalmine fire - Coalmine... | ecosystem: Environmental > Terrestrial > Soil > Unclassified ...
CAACCGAAACTCCCAAGCCACCCGATGACCCGAACATCGTCAACATCACCACCTACTGGACGGGTGCCGATGTGTTGGCCGCGGGCATGATGGGCATCGACCTGGGGACCTTGTCGTTCCTGTCGACTAATCCGCTCGGGCCTGCCTCCATGATGCTTGCCTTCACCGGCGCCAGCCAGAAGGTTGAAAGCTTCCCGGCCCTGGTGGCTAACAACACCGGCCAAGTGCCGGGTCCGGGGCCGTCGCTGGTTCCCGAGCCGGGCACGCTGGCACTGCTGGCGTTTGGCTTGCCCGTGCTGGGTGGTCTGTACTATCGCCGTCGCAACGACTAAACGCGCTCCCGAGCCCTGTGCTCAAAAAAGAGGCCGGCCAAAAGCCGGCTTCTTTTTTTTGTCGCCGCACAATAATTGCACACTGCGTGTATGCGAATGTTAACGCTTCCTGTAAGCCCGTGTTAATTTTTTGCTGCCGCGTGCAGCCCTCCCCGCTCACGATTTCTCCCGTCCCATCGCATCAAGATTCTCATAAGTGTTTGTTTCAACATATCTTAATCTCACTGCCCACAAGACCCGGTTCCTGCGCGGATGGGCCGGCATGAGCTTTGCAATGTCAACCGCGAACAAGGCCGGCGACCCTTGGGCAGGCTTCGCTTGCACCCTATGTACGTCCTGGCCTGATGCAGAATGATATTCGACGGGAGAATAGGCAATCGACAAGAATAAGGTGCCCACGAAGAAAGAAAGGAGGGATCGTAGCTGCGGTTAATCGTGAGAAGCACTTCTTGGTTCGTTTCGCTCAAACGCTCTGGAGAGCGCTGAGCAGCGAAGATTCCTGATTCGGTCGATTAACCGGAGCCGGATCAGAGGGAAGCTTCCGTGGGATTCGTTCACATGGGTACCTTATGAAAAAGGAGCTATCAATAATGGAGCGGCATCGAAAAACAATTGGGAAGACGTTGTTGACCATGGTGGGGCTGGTCCTCGCCGGAGTCCTGCTCATGATGAGCCCTGGGCAGGCGCGCGCGGACATCGTCCTCACGGTGGTCAACTCGGGGACGCCGAGTGGCAGCAACTTCCTCTACACTTATGACGTGATGCTCACGCCCGGCTCGGCACTTCACCCCGCCGGCGGCGGCGTCAATTCGGGTGTGTCCCCTTCCAACAGTTTCTTCACTCTGTACGACGTGCCCGGCTTGGTGTCGGGCTCGATCACCTATGGCGGCGCCTTGGCCGCCGCGGGGAACTCCAGCTTTACCACGCAGAATGTTGGCATCACCCCGGTAACCGAAACCCCTCGGCCACCGGATAGCTCGAGCATCGTCAACATCACCACCTACTGGACGGGCCCGGACGTGTTGGCCGCGGGCATGATGGCCATCGACCTGGGAACCTTGTCGTTCCTGTCGACCAACCCGCTGGGGCCGACATCCATGATGCTCGCCTTCACCGGCGCCAGCCAGAAGATCGAGAACTTCCCGACCCTGGTGGCCAACAACACCGGCCAGGTCGCAGGCCCTGGACCGACTCCTCCGCCGCCCACGGTTCCGGAGCCGGGCACCTTGGCACTGCTGGCCATCGGATTGCCTCTGGTCGGCCTGTACTATCGGCGCCGCAGCTAAGAACCTACCGAGGACCTTTCTCGGACGCCTGTTCAGGGGAGACCGGCTCAGCCGGTCTCCCCGCTTTTGCGCGCGGCGGCAGGGGGCAACGCCCGATCTGTTTAGCGGCAGTTCGGAGAACCGCGCGAGGCCCACCACTGCGCGGTTGTCCGAGCCGCCGCCAAATGACGCTGGTTCGATTCATGCGCATCACCCAAAAACACACAGCCACCGGAAGCGTCTACGAGGAACCTCGCCATTGCTTCCGGTGGCTGTGTCGATCGGGCCGAACGTTGGTTTATGAATTCAAATTGAGTACAAAGGCGTGCGTAAAACCGGCCGATGTAATGCCTGTCCCAACGATCTGCCCGTTATTATTGATGCTGTTGGCTCGGGTGAGCGCGGTCCAACCGGAATTGGCGGGAAGCTGACTGTTCAAATCGGTCATGGTGCCACCGCTGTAGAGGAACGCGTGCCAGACTCCTGAAGCGGTTTGTGCCGTGCCGACCACCTGGCCCTGCTTGTTAATGCCGTAGGCGTAGCTGCCCCAGCCGCCGAGGGTGCCCAGATCATTCATCACGCCGCCACTGTACAGGAAAGCGTGAATCTGGTAGGTCGAGGTCATCGCCTCTCCGACGACCTGGCCGGCATTGTTGATGGCATAGGCTTCGCTGACAAAGCCGCCGAGCGTGCCCAGGTCCGTCATCACCCCGCCGCTGTAGATGAAAGCGTGCTGTTGGTAAAGCGGGGTCAGCGATGCACCCACGACTACGCCGGCGTCGTTGACCGCATCTGCCCAGCTGCTGGGGCCACCCAGCGTGCCCAGGTCCGTCATCACCCCGCCGCGGTCCAGGAAGGCGTGATTCTGGCCGCTTGCCGTAGCCGAATAGCCAACCACGTCGCCAGCGTTGTTGATGGCGTGAGCTTGACTCGTTGTGCCCCCCAGCGTGCCCAGGTCCGTCATCACCCCGTTGCTGAACAAGAAGGCGTGGGCATCTCCGTTCGAGGTAGTTGAGTCGCCCACGATCTGGCCCGCGTTGTTGACACCGAGAGCTTCACTGAAGCTGCCACCGAGTGTGCCCAGGTCGATCATCCGGCCATCGCTGCCGCAGCAATAGGCGTGTTCGCTGGTGAACATGTCGCAATATGCGGCGCCGACCGCCAACCCTGAACCGTTGATGGCAAATCCATCACCGTTGTAACCTCCCAGTGTCCCCAAATCGATGAGCGAGCCGGGCGAACAACGCTCCTCAAGAGATTCCACGCCGAGCCGCCGCGTCGAACGCTTTTCCGAGGTGGGCCGAGACCGATCGCACGGAACGTGCCACATTGCTTCGCTCCTTAGAGTTGGGTTGTTCCAAGCTTGGGGGTTGGCTTGTCTCTTCGCCTTCACTTACCGGCGAAAATCAAAACTGTGACAGAGCCAGCGAGTTTTTTTCCTGACGTGGAACGACACGGAATCAACCGGCGAATCGACTTACTGTACACGCGACCACATTGCTCGATTCTTGCGGCAGGAGCTAGAGGGGCTGCGTGGGAGTTGAAGAGGCCGCGGTGCTGCTCGGCGTGACCACCAAGACGCTGCGCAACTCAGACGGTTTCTCACGTCCACTTCCACCGCTGCGGATTGGCTGGCCAGCGGCGGGAGACGAGGGCACTCATCTTTGGCATGGACTGGTCGAAGACTGCGGTCGGGCCCATCAAAAAGAGAACATCCCCTATCCCCGCGCAGCGCAGAAGGAGCTAACCGCGGGAAGGTATTACACGTCCTGGTCGTGGATGACAACACCGATGCGGTGTTACTGGACCTTGGTCTTCCGGGCATGGATGGCTACGAAGTGGCGCGGCGGCTGCGTGAGGCGGGCAGCCAGGCACCGATCCCGTGGGCGCTGACGGACTATGGATACGAAGAGTACCGTCGCCGTTCGCATGCGGCAGGCTTTGGCCGACACCTGCTCAAGCCGGCAGATTCCGAAGTGCTCGAAATGGTCCTGGCTCAGGATGGATGGCGGCTGGAGCCTGACCCGCTGCCTGTCCCGGACGGTTCGGTTCCCTCGGCTGCTCAGAAAGACACCGCAGGGGTGAGCCACCGGTTTGTCAGGCTTTCCCCTCGCGAATCAACGAATTCCCGCTTGTTCCAGTAACTGGCAGTGGCCTTGGATGTTTCTGTGGCAGCCTTAAACGTGCCGCTGGCCGTTGGCGGTCCGCTGCTTCTTGCCTCCGCGCTGGAAGTGACGCCGCGGCAGGCCCTGCGCCACCTCCGCTAAGACGCGCGTCTCGGCTTCGTTAGACGAATTTTGAGCGTCTCATTACAAAAAACGCTGCCTTCTGGAGAAGCCAGAACGAAAGACCCTGCGGTGCATCTGCCGCAACCCATCTGGAGAGGACATCGTTTGCCATAAGGAGTTTCAGGCCGCTTAGGGCGCGTGGCATTCACTGGCTCTAGCGGATTGCCGACTCGGTATGCGCCGGACGGTGTGGAGCAAGCGGATCAGCGGTCCAACGCCGCCCGCCTTCTCCGCAAGCAACACCAGCGTGGCTACGTCCTTGAGAGAAACTCCGCTCTCTCGGTCCGGCGGGACTTGTTGGCTTTCATCTTGGTGACTGCAAGGGTGCTGCCTCGTTAGGTCACGAATGGCCTGATAGATGACTCCTGGAGTTACGTGGATGCCCTGGCGTTCGAGCCGGTCCCAAATGCGCTCCGGGTTCCTCAGGGCCCCTTCACAGATACCTCGGAGCTTCTCCCGCGGGTAGCGCTCGACATGGGTCGGGTCTAGAATCATGGAATTCATTGCCTTCCCTCCGTATTCGATTCGGGCGAGGTGCGGTATCATCTCCAAATGACCACGGACGAACCGCTAGCGCGCAGGCACGGGTTGGATCCGCGGGGCGACCTCTGAGCCTGTAGGTAGTTCCAGCAAACCACTGTTCACCGAATCGGGCGGAACAACCAGGCTGGGGGAAGAGAGAGGTCGACCCGCCTCCCCACGGAAGCCAATCGCGCAGCCGGCCAGCCCGAGGGCGCCCGGAGCCAGGACGACGGCAAGATTGCGAATACTCATGAATGATTCTCCCTAAAGCCCGATCTACCGAGGCCGCCACGCAGAGCGGCCCGATTCTTCAATTGGGTATGTGCATGGCGAATGCCGGCGCACGCGATTGGTCGCCACGAGAAGGAAATTCTTACGATCAGTGGGGCCTATGGGAACGATCGTAGAGCAGAGGGGAGAAAGTGAGGTAGCGTGGACTTTGCTGGCCGGAGGAATCCTATTTGCCATCCGGATCCGCAATCGGCCGTTCCTAGTCCTAAAGCCGCGCCAATTGCTAATGGTGGCAGCAGCAATCGAGGGAAGCCCACAGGCTTTCGAAAAAGACGAGGGAAGCTGCGCTGCCGCCGATCGGACGGACTTGTTAACGTTCTCTCCTTGAAGGCCAAGAAGGCCACAAGGCCGTGCAGTGATAGTGAACGTTGAAAGACGTGTTTCAAGCAGGTCGCCGGGACTCTAGAATTAGAATTCCGGGTACGTTTTTGTTTCAAACTTCTTGTCTGCGTTGCTGATCCATGAAATGGTTCCTGGGCGCAATCCTTTTGTTGTTGGCCGCACTGCTCCTCCAGTCGGGGCTGTTGGCTTACTCCATGTATGTGCTGCTGGCCGTCATGGTCGTGAGCCGCCTCTTGGCCCGAAACTGGTTGGGGAAGGTGCGGGCCAGCCGAAGCTGCGACCGGGCCACCGCGGAGATCGGCGACTTCCTCGACGTGGCGATCACCATCCACAATTCAGGCTGGTTGCCGGTCCCATGGGTGCTGCTGGAAGACATGCTGCCCCGGCAGGCCCTTTCCCAAAGGCCGCCGCGGTTGCACGTCAAGGGGAAGCGCTTGCAAATCCGCATGCTCCCCGGCGGCAAGGAAGTGCTGCTCGGCTACGAAATCCGCTGTGATCAACGTGGTTACTACCAAATTGGCCCTCTGGTGATGGAGAGCGGCGATCTGTTCGGCTTGCACCGGCGGTACCGGGTCGATGCGGAGCCCCACTTCGTGCTGGTGTACCCGAAAGTCGTGCCGTTGCTGGGATACGATCTGGCGTCACGGCGGCCGATCGGGGACGTGCGACTCAGCCATCGGCTGTACGAAGATCCGACCCGCATTGCCGGCGTACGTCCTTACGAAATTGGCGATCCGCTCAACCGTGTCCATTGGCGGGCGACGGCCCGGACCGGCTTGCTCCATAGCAAGGTCTACGAGCCCTCTTCCTTGGCCGGCGCGACGTTGGTACTCGATTTTCACCAAGACAGTTATCCTCGCCGAGGGGAACCGCATCGCTCCGAGCTGGCCGTCACGGCCGCGGCATCGCTTGCCAACGCCGTCTTTCAGCTGGGACAGCAAATCGGCCTGGTGAGCAACGGGCGCGATGCCGCTGATCGGATCCGTCAGGAAGGATGGGAGCACAATTTCCGTACCCGCCAGGCCGCCCGGCAGCAAAGCGCCATGGCCGAACGCAGCGAGCGCCTTCAGCCCGTGGTCGTCGAAACGCGCCGCGGCGTGCAGCAGTTTCAACGGATTCGGGAAGTGCTGGCTCGTCTGGAACTCACCGATGGGTTGACGGCCGCACAATTAATCCTCGAAACGGCGAGCCGGCTTCCTCGGGACGCGACGGTCGTGGCTCTGCTGGCCGATGTGCCGGTCGAGGCTGCGCTGGCGTTGGGGGCGTTGCGCCGCCAGGGCTTGGCGATCTCAGCGGTCCTGCTCGCCCTGGATGACGAGCGGTTCGAGAAGGGCTATGGACGGCTACGTGCAGAAGGTATCATGGACATTCGGCTTCTGCACAATGAGGCGGGGCTGCCAGACCTGTGCCGGCTGCAAGTCCGGCGCGCAGCCACGTACACGATGCAGGTGGAGCTTTAGAACCACGAACCAAAAAGTGTTTGGAACTCACCATTCAAAGTTCCAGGCACCTTTGGGTTCGAGTTTCTTAGGCTTAGGCCTGTCCGAATGCGAAGGGCCAGCGATGCGCGATGGCGGGTAAAAAGAAGCCCCAGCAAACCTTGGCCGACTATGTGACGATCGCACTCAGCCCGGTGCTGATCATGGCCCTGGTCGGCAGCTTGATCTTCTTCCTTTTGGAAGTGCTCTACGTCGGCCAATACTCGGGCCGAATGCAGTGGACCCTCTTCTTTTTCGTATTTGGGATGGTGCTTATCGCCCGCATCTCCATCGAACAAGGCGGCGGCAAGGCCACGCTGTATGGCCTGGTCATGGCCCTCGTAGTCTGGTTTGCCCTTCAGGCATTCATGGAATACCCTGCCGGCAGTCCCATGAAAGCCCTTGGCGGGGCCATCAACCTCGGTCTCATCGCCATTGCCTGGTGGTGTGCCCATCGGCTGACCTGGGATTGTACCTACATCGATGACCGCGTCGACGCCACGGGCAAAGGTGTGCTGGAAGCGGCCGGACTCGAGGAGCCAGCTGCGGAGGGAGAAGCGGATCCAGAAACCGACGTGGAAGAGGAGCTTCCGCCTCGAAGCGGAGGTCTGTTGGGCTGGTGGGATCGGTATTGCCAGTATCGCCAGGAGCAGCTTCGTAAGCCGCACACTCCTGGGGTGTGGGTCGTCTATTTCTCCTTGGCCGCGTTGCCGTTGTTTGGACTGGGCCAATCGCTCATCCCAACGGGAGACGTTGGCCGCCGCCATTATGCCTTCTGGTTGATGGCCTGCTATGTGGCCAGTGGACTCGCCCTGCTGGTGACGACAAGCTTCTTGGGGCTGCGCCGCTATCTTCGCCAACGCAAACTGAAAATGCCCGTCGCCATGACCGGAATGTGGATGGCCCTGGGTGGCGGTTTGATTGTGCTGGTGATGGTCGCGGGAGCCCTCTTGCCCCGGCCGTATGGCGAATATCAACTCATTCCGTTGCATACCTCGGAGACAAACCCGCGCAATGCATCGCGCTACGCGGTTCTCCGGGAAGGGGCGGGAAAGGGCGAAGGCCGGCCCTCTTCGGACAAGGCGAGCCGAAACCAAGATGCCCAACCGCGATCCGGAAGCCGACCCGACGAGAAGCAAGGCGAGGCCGGCGAGGAGAAGGATTCCGGAGGCAAAGCCAGCTCCGGTGGCAAAGGCACGGCAAAGGATGGTAAATCAAGCCGGCAAGATTCTTCCCAAGGCAACGCGCGTTCCGGAGACAAAGGGAAAGCACCATCGAGGGACCAAGCCAACGACCAACCTTCCAAGCGAAAGGATGCCGGAGGGATGAACCGCCGCGAAGACCCGCACAAGGGACAAAGCGGCAGCCAAAAACCGGGCAAAGATGGAGCGGACAGCGGTTCGGATCCGGGCCAGTCACGCAGCACGGAGCTGCTGCCGCATAATCCTCTCTCACAAATTCTCGAGAAGCTCGGCTGGTTAGGAACGGTCCTGAAGTGGCTGGTTTTCGTCGTCCTTGCGCTGGTCGCACTGTTCTTTCTGCTGCGCTCGGGTCTCCGTTTCCTGGCCAACTTCACCGACTGGGCCAGGAACCTCCTGGAAGCACTCCAGGCCTGGTGGGAAGGGTTGTTTGGGCGTGCAGAAGGGGAGCCGGAAGCAGAAGATGATGAGGATCTGCGGCGGTCCACACCCCGACCGTTCGTTTCGTTTACGAACCCGTTTCTCGATGGCCGGGCCGACCAGCTTTCTCCGGATGCGCTGACCCGGTACAGTTTTGAGGCTCTGCAAGCCTGGGCTTGGGAGCATGACATGGGCCGGCAGGCCGGTGAAACGCCGTTGGAATTTGCGGAACGGCTCAGCATTGCGGTGCCACAATCGGAAGCCGAGGTCCGGAGCCTGGTGGGTCTTTATGTCCGCCTGGCTTATGCACGTAATTCTCTGACGCCAGCTTCGATTGATTTGTTGAGAAGGTTTTGGCAGCGCTTGGAGGCAATGGAGGAGAAACCCGTTTCGGTGTAATTGCCTGCAAGGTAAGAGAAGGAATGGATACCATTCCAGCCGGCATAGAGGAACTCGTAGTGATCATGGGCTTCATCGAAAATGACTTCGATCTGCATGTCACCACGGGCCGGTTTGTACTGGGCATCATTCTCGATGAGATTCCGAAAGATTTTCCGGTACTGGGGCTACGGGGTCCATTGAATGATTACCTCCTGGTCGGGATCGAAGGCAATCAAAGCAACCGACAGATCGGCCAAGACAGGCCGGGCAATGGGCTCTTGCAACGTATTGGAATGGACGAGAGCCGGCACCGCCAGAAAAAGCTTCCGATCGGTTTCAAACCGCTTCAAGAGGGATCGATAGAACACGTATTGCCCCAGTGCCAGTTCTAAATCCCGAATGTCGGAGGCGCTCGGAAAGCTTTTGATCTCAACAGCAATCGTCTCCGAGCCTTTCGAAGCTGCGAGGATCCGTTCCACGCCCAGATCGACGAAAGGATCCTTCTGCCCAAACGTCAGCGTGTATGGATCGGGCGTGATCGTCCAACCATCCTTGATAAGTGCGTTTTTGGCACTATCGTGATAGATGTCTTGCGCCGGCATGGGCAATACCTTGGAGTTGCGATCCGCCCCAACCGCTCTGGCGCGGTGTCACGGTCCTCGCGATTCCGGAGACTTTGAGCGTAGAAAATTCGTCGTCCAAAAGTCAACCAAATGAGACAGATCTTCTCCCTTCTACGGAGGAACCTCCGTGACTGCATCCGCATCCAAGACCTACATCCTCGGCATCGGCAGCGATGGTCTCTCCGGCTTGACAGCGCGGGCTCGGGAAATCCTTACCGCGGCCGATTTGATTCTTGGCTCCGAACATGCCCTCGAACTCGTGCCGGAGGTCAAGGCCGAGCGGTTCCGCATTGGCAGTGATCTCCAGGAGACCATCCGCGTCCTGGAGAACAACTTTGGCCATAAACGCATGGTCGTCGTGGCCAGCGGAGATCCGTTGTTTTACGGTGTGGCGCGCTATCTGTGCGACCGAGTGGGCAAGGACCATTTCGAAGTGCTGCCACATGTCAGCAGCATGCAGCTCGCTTTCGCCCGCATCAAGGAAAGCTGGGAGGAAGCCTATCTGACCAACCTGGCGACGCATCCCCTGGAAACAGTGCTCGATCGCATTCGCGTGGCTGAGACCGTGGGGCTTTTCACCAGCGAGCATGAAGACCCGCCACGGATCGCCCGCGAGTTGCTGGCCCGAGGACTCGATTATTTTCGCGCCTATATCTGCGAAAACCTCGGCGGTCCCGATGAGCGCGTGACCCAAGGAGAGCTCGCTGATATCAAGGAAATGGAGTTTTCGCCCCTCAACGTCCTGATCCTCAAGCGTAAGCCCGGCCGTCCCGATCAACCGCAAAGACCGACTCATCTGCGGACGTTCGGTAATCCGGATGATGTCTTTGCCCAGAGTCGGCCCAAGAGCGGCCTCATCACGCAGGCCGAAGTACGGGCCATTGCCCTTTCGCAGCTCAACATTCAACCGGGTAGTATCGTCTGGGATGTCGGCGCCGGCTCGGGCTCCGTCGCAATTGAAGCCGCCAACCTGGCCCAGCCGGGTGCGGTCTTCGCCATCGAGCAAGATGCCGCCGACTATCATCTCATTTTGGCCAATGCGGAAGCGTTCGGGGTGCGGAACCTTACCGCGGTGCACGGCATCGCTCCCGCCGTCTTCAGCGAGCTGCCGACGCCCGATGCCATTTTCGTGGGCGGCACCGGCCACGAAGTCGCCCGCCTCCTGGAAGCAGCCTACGCCGCGCTGCGTGCCGGCGGCCGGCTGGTCGCCAACGTGGCTACGTTGGAGAATCTCAGCTCGACCTATGGCGTACTCAAGTCCCTCACCGCCAGTGTACAGGTGCTCCTGGCCAATGTGGCCCGGGGGACCGAACAGCTCGAGACACTCCGTTTCGAAGCCGTCAACCCAACCTTCTTGCTTTTGGTCAGCAAGCCGCTCTGATTAGAACGCCGAACAAACAACCGAGGCAGACTGAACCTGCCTGCGCTCCCGCTTGTCATATCTTCCGAGGTCGCTATACTGAGTTTTTTGGCAGTCTGCGATTGTCTTGCTGTCTGAGCACCAGCGCTAGAAACGGGTTGAACTATGGGCATGCAGTGTGCCATCTGCGGAAAGAAACCGGTATTGGGCAATCAATACTCCCGCCGCGGCAAAGCCAAATACTTGGGCGGTGTCGGCCGAAAAGTGACCGGCATCAGCCGGCGAAAGTTCAAGCCCAACCTGCAGAACATTCGGGTGCAAATTAACGGTACGGTACGGCAGATGCGCGTTTGCGTCCAGTGCATCCGCAGCGGCCATGTCCAGCGGCCCCAGCGGCGCAAGCTCTTCCAGATGCCAACCAATCTCTAGACATGCGCCTTATTCCATGGTGTTGACCGTCGAGGAAGTCCGTTGGGTCGCCCACTTGGCTCGGCTGGAGCTCAGCCATGCGGAGCTTGCCCTGATGGCCGGGCAGCTAAACGGCATCATCGACTATTTCAACCAGCTTCAGCAAGTCGATACCGAAAACGTCGAGCCACTGGCCCATCCGTTGCCCATCCAAAATGTCTTTCGGGAGGATGAGGCGAGTCCCTCGTTGTCGGTCGATGCCGCATTGGCCAATGCTCCGGACCGACGCGGCAATTATTACGGCGTTCCCGCAGTGCTGGAGTGATGCTCGGCCGCCGGCGGTTCCCTTTCCAACAATCGTCCGCACCGTGGCCCGAGCGCGGAATGCCCAGAGCGGAGTGAGCTATGTCCGAACGCACGGCCGTTGAATACCTCACTCTTCTTGATCGAGGTGAACTCACTTCGGAAAGCCTGACCGAGCAATTCTTGCAAACGATTCGCAACCGAGATCCGAAGGTGCAAGCGTTCTTGCACGTCGATGAGTCGGGTGCTCTGGAACAGGCCCGGTTGGTGGACATGCGACGCAAGCGCGGCGAACCACTGGGTACGCTGGCTGGCATCCCGATTGCGATCAAAGACGTGCTGTGCACAGCAGGCCAGCGCACCACCTGCGGCAGCAAAATTTTGCAGAACTTCGTGCCCCCTTACGATGCGCATGTTATCACGCGCCTCAAACAAGCGGATGCCGTGATCCTGGGCAAGACCAACCTGGACGAATTTGCCATGGGATCATCGACGGAGAACAGCGCATACCAGGTCACGCGCAATCCGTGGAATCTGGAGCGCATCCCCGGTGGCTCGAGTGGCGGCTCGGCAGCTGCGGTGGCGGCATGCGAAGTGCCGTTGGCTCTCGGATCGGATACCGGCGGCTCGGTGCGTCAGCCGGCCAGCCTGTGCGGCGTCGCCGGCATGAAACCGACGTATGGCCGAGTCTCGCGCTTTGGCCTCATCGCGTATGCCAGCTCGCTGGATCAAATCGGTCCCTTCGCGCACACAGTGACCGATCTGGCCCTGCTCCTGGAAGCAATCGCCGGCCATGATCCGCGGGACAGCACCAGCGTCGACAAAGCGGTGCCCCCTTACCGCCAGACGATCGAGCAGCCGGTTCGGCCACTCCGCATCGGCGTCGCCAAGGAGCACTTCGGCAAGGGCCTCGATGCAGAGGTGGAACAGAGCATCCGGGCTGCGCTGAAGATTTATGAGCAGCTGGGAGCCACGCTCAAGCCAATCTCGTTGCCGACCAGTCCGTTCGCGGTGGCGGCCTATTATGTGGTGGCTACCGCGGAAGCTTCGAGCAATCTCGCCCGCTACGATGGTGTTCATTATGGGTACCGAGCCGCATCCTTCGAGAACCTGATCGACATGGTTTGCCGGACCCGCGGGGAAGCGTTCGGCCAGGAAGTCAAGCGGCGTATCATGCTGGGCACCTACGTGTTGTCCAGCGGCTACAAGGATGCGTATTACGTCAAGGCGCTCGAGGTTCGCCGGCTGATCAAGGAAGATTTTGATCGCGCGTTTACCGAATGCGATGTGATCATGGGGCCAACGTCGCCGACGGCAGCCTTCCGAGTTGGCGAACGCACGGCAGACCCGCTGGCAATGTATTTATCGGACATCTACACCATCAGTTGCAACCTGGCCGGTCTGCCGGGAATCAGCATTCCCTGTGGCTTCACCAAGGATGGCTTGCCCATTGGTCTACAGATTTTGGCCCCGCCGTTCGAAGAAGAGAAATTGCTCCGTGTCTGCCGGATGTATGAGCAGGAGACCGACTGGCATACGAAGCGGCCGAAGTTGTAAGGTACACCGGTACGCCACCGGTGCGGGTTATCGAAAGCGGTTCGTGCTTCGCACTCAAGAGCTATCCCATGCCGGACCTTCCTTATCGCATTGTCATCGGCCTGGAAGTCCATGTTCAGCTGCTGACGCAGACGAAGCTCTTCTGCGGCTGCAGCACGCAGTTCGGTCTGCCGCCGAACTCGGCCACCTGTCCGGTTTGTACGGGGATGCCCGGTGTGCTGCCGGTCATGAACCGTCACGCCTTGGAACTGGCTGTGAAAGCCGCCCTGGCCCTCAATTGCCAGATCGCCTCGTTCACCAAGTGGGACCGGAAAAACTACTACTATCCCGATCTACCCAAGAACTACCAGATCAGCCAGTACGACCTGCCTTTTAGCCGCGAGGGCTGGCTCGAGATCGAGACGTCGGCCGGCCCTAAGCGGATTGGCATCATCCGTGTCCATCTGGAGGAAGACGCCGGCAAAATGCTGCACGATGAACAGGGCGGGGGCCGGGAGAGCTTGGTCGATCTGAACCGCACGGGCACTCCGCTGCTGGAGATCGTCAGCAAGCCGGAGTTGGCCAGCCCCGAAGAAGCCAAGGCGTATCTGGAGGAACTCCGCCTGTTGCTCCGCGAGCTGGAGATTTCCGATTGCGAAATGCAGGAAGGGAGCCTGCGCTGTGATGCCAATATCAACATTCATCTCCCCCAGGGCGAAGGCCAGCTCGTGGCCACGCCGATCATCGAGGTGAAGAACCTCAACAGCTTCCGAGCGGTCGAACGCGCCATGAAATATGAGGCCCAGAGACAGTACGAGGAATTCCAGCGGACCGGCAAGAAGCTCGGCGAAGTGGCGAAGGCGACGGCTGGCTGGGATGATGCCCGCGGCGTGACCGTTATTCAGCGCCGCAAAGAGGAAGCCGCCGACTATCGCTATTTTCCGGAGCCGGACTTGGTACCCGTGACCGTGGATCCAGCCTGGCTCGAACGGATCCGCGCCGGTCTGGGTGAATTGCCGGCCGCACAGCGGCAACGGTTACAAAAACAATACGCCTTGTCGGCCTACGATGCCGACGTGATTACAGGCCAAGGCCGAGCATTCGTCCGCTATTTCGAAGAGGTGGCCGGGCGCTGTCAGGATCCCAAAGAGGCGTGCAATTGGTTGAGCAATGAAATCTTGCAGATGCTGAATGAACGCAAGATCGCTATCCAGGCTTTTCCGCTCGCTGCCGAGGCCTTGGCGGAGCTGATCCGCGAAACCAAGGCGACGGGCCTCAACAAGCAGCGCGCCCGAGAAGTGTTGGCCCGGATGCTCGAAACCGGCTCCCCTGCCAAGCAAGCGATCCACGATCTGGGTTTCAAGGTTGTGGCCGACGAAGGTCAACTGGTGGAGATCGTTCGCCGGGCGATGGCCGCCAACCCCAAAGCCGTCGCGGACTACAAGAAAGGCAAGACCAAGGCCGCGGATGCCATCAAAGGCGCCGTCATGCGCGAGACGAAGGGGATGGCCAAGACAGAGGTCGTGCAGCAACTATTGTTACAGGAATTGCAGAAGGCGTGAGCTACTTGGGGCCCCTGATCGAAATGCCCAGGTCGTCAAGGCATTTCGATGCTTGTCACGTCGGGCATGCGGCGCTCCTCCTCAAAAAGGGAAAGTTCCGCATGGCGCAGACTATACTCGGCCAGAGCGCCCGGAAACGAGTCAACCAAATCGCTCAGCGCTGATAGATCGGCAAGGTCGCCTTATCCAGCTGCAAGATGCTCAGCGACAGTGCGGTGGTATAGATCGGCCCGACATAGCCCCAGGTGGCACTGCTGTTCCAACTCCCTTCCGGGCTCTGCATCCGCGCCAGGGTTGCAAACGTTGTCTTCCGGTACGTGCTCCAGGTCAGGCGATCGTGTTCATTGGACTCGGGAAATAGCTTCGCGAAGCCGTCGTCGCCGAGCATGTAGAGAACTTGGGCGTAGTAGTAATGGGTGTACTCATCATGGCCGATCCGGCCGACGCCAGCTCCCAGGGGCCGGACCGTGTTCTGGCAGGCTTTAATCCAACCCTTGACCATCGGCGACTGGTACTCGCCGAGGCTGAACCCACAGGCGACGGCGGCCGCGGTCAACGCCGGGCGTTCGTCTCTTCTGCCCATGCCCAGACTGTAAATGACGCCGCCCCCGGGTCCCGTGGATTTCTTCAGGTAGCCAATCGCCTTGTCGATGATCGAACCGGGAACGCTGATCCCCGCATTGCGGGCAGCACGGAGTGCCTGGGCCTGGGTGATCGTGACCGAGCCCTCATCCAGGTCATCGCCTTCCATATTACAGCCGTTGGCAACGTACCCCCAGCCGCCGCGCGTGGTCTGTGCCTTGCCGGTGTACTGAACACCCCGGTTGAGGATATCTTCGAGCCTCATCCGCCGCTCGCTGTCCTCTTCTTCTCCATACACACAGGCCAGGAACAGCAGGCCAAAACCATGACCGTACATGTACCGCTCGCGCTCGTTGGCGCGGTTCGAATTGCCGAGCAGACCGTTGCTCTGGGAGTGCGTCATCATCCAATCGACGGCCTTGCGGACGTTCGCCGAATACTTGCCGTCGCGGATGGTGCTTCCCTCCATCAGGAAAGCCATACCGCACAAGGCTGTCATCGCCCCTTGGTATTGGCCGCCGTGCCCCTCCCAATGGCCATCGCGCTGTTGCATTTTGACCAGCCAGTCGAGCCCCCGCGTGATCGCCTCCCGATATTCCGCAGGAAGTTCCTCGGCCCGGACTGGACACCCTCCCATCGCCCAAAGGACGAGACTTCCCGCCAAGATAATCAACCGACTCGAATACTTCACAGGTGTGCACTCCTGAGCGCGGTGGAGGCGAATCCGTCATGCCAAGGCGTCGTTTGTTCGACGAATCAGGACGCCAATTCTGACATTGGCAGATGCGGCGCCGGACTGCAAGCTCATTTGCCAGGGGGATGTTCGAACCGGGGCGTTTGGCGAATTGGCCTGGCTCGTCAACGTGCCCACGTAAAGGACATGCGGGTTAATGATCCCACCGGACGAGTCACCGTAGGTGATGCCGTTGTTCGGATCACTCAACGTCAGTCGAACCGGGCATTGTCTCACCGAAGATGGTGAGAGCGTGCAAGTGGCAGACACTCGAGCGGGAGCCACCCGTCCACGGGGCCTGCGTTGGCCACTCCCATTTTGGTGGAAGATGGGGTGTCTGAACCTCTTCTGGCATATCCGCTTACGCGGAGGGATCGGATCAAGCCCGACGACGGCCGGTCTATCGGGCATCCGGAAAAGGCACACATCGATGAAAGCAAGAGCAAGACTCTGAAGTAGAGGCCGATCGCTCTTGCGAACGCTAGGCCGCCAGGCCCGATTGTCCCAATTTTACACGGCTGCCGGAAGGACACAGCCTGTCCGGTATCCAATGACGGACAAGGCTTGCAATTTGCTTGCCGAAGCGTCTTAATGAGATTGAGATGGTTCCTCAAGATAACGCCCACAAGGATCCTGCCATGGCTTACTCCGGTTGGCTGCGTATGGTCGCCTTGCTCCTGCTATGCATTGTTCAAGTCCCTGCGATGGCCGATGAACCTGCATCCAAGCAAGCCGCCGAGAAAATCAAGGAAGTGGCTGGCTCGGCGGAGTTTCTCCGCTCGGTGCCCAAGCGATTCGCAACCCTCCAAGCCATTGCCCCCGCTGCTCAGCAAGTGACGCTTTTGATCGATGGAGAAGATTTGCCGAAAGTATGGTCCGTGGTCCCGGATGCCGAGCTGAAGATTACGGGCTGGTGGGGCCGCCTCGACCAGTTCCGCGCCGGTGATCGCGTCTGGCTCTGGTTCAAAACCGATCGGCAGCAGCAACCCGTGGCCATCTCCATGATGGCCGACGAGTTAAGCGAGCAAGACATCCATGGACCGGGGGTAACTGTGGAGGCCCGCACGGCTGAGAGCATTACACTCAAGCCTGTGGTAGGGAAAAGCCGGACACTCAAGACAGCGACAACCGAAGTCTACTCCGGTCCATCGAAAGACCATGGCGATGCCGCCCTGGAACGTGTTCACGCCGGCGACAAAGTGTATGTGCAAAGCGCTGGAGGGACCGCTCGGTTAATCATGGACAAAGCGGCCTTCGAAATCCGCCGGGCTGAGCAAAAGGCCCAATTACGCAAACGGTGGCAGGATGAAGGATTACCCGGCACAGTAACGTTCTTGCACATCTTCAGCGGCGAAATGGACTTCATGCTTGATCATGAAGCGATGCGCTGGGCCCGCTCCCTGAAGCTCGGAGATCAAGTGACGCTCCAGGCGACGCCTCCGATTCAAGCCGTAGTGAAACACGTGGTACCCTGGCGTGAGCGGACACAACTTCGCCTGGTCGTGCACAGCAAGGATCAGGCCGACCTGACGCTAGGGCAGCGGCTTGCCCTTCGCATGCAGCCTCCGTCGGATGAGTCCGACAGCGCCTTGCTCCCCCTCGATCTGAACCGGCCGCGCACGAAGGCGGAGCGGATCGACTGGTTTTTGGCCAGCATCTACTGCACCTGTGGAATCAAGGGCGACAATTGCACCGGCCATTTCTACACGCTGGCCAGTTGTAATCCGAACGGCTGCGGCATGCCGCATGCAATGCGTGAGCTCCTCGCCGAGAGGATCGACAAGGGATTGACCGACAAGCAGATCTTCGAAGAGTTGCTCAAGAAACAAGGTCCGGACCTGGTGCGACAGCATTTAATGCCTTGATCCAAACCGCCGGGTTGGATTCATTCTTCGACCGGCTTGATGCGCAGAACATCCAGCCATTGATACGTATCAATTGCCAACCGGCCGATCGTGGTTGGCTCGTCGGTCCATAACGCCAATCCGAGCAGGATCGCTTGTCTACCCGCCTGGGCTCGGCCCGCGGCTAGCACCCAGTTGGAAAGCTCTGCTTCCGGCTGTGGCCGCTGCGTACGCCGGTGGAAAGCCAATGTAAAGCCCTGCTGGCTGACCTGCGGCGGCCATACTCGGATCCGTGCCCCCTCCTGTGCCGCGATCGCTCCGAGTCCCGGTACGACGCGATCGAGCAGCGGGAGGGCTGTGCTCTCCTCCACACCGCCCTCCGTGCCGATGGCGGCCATGACTACTAGCCGTAACCGCACCGGCAAATGGTAGAGCGACAACCGGCGTGGTTCCGCGAGCGCGGGTGGCGGATCGTCGGCCAAATTCTCATGGAATTCGCGATCGGCTTCTTCGAGTACCGGTAGCCGGCGACGAAAGAGGGCACGCAGACTCCGATCCACCACCGCCCAGAGCAGGAGCAGCAGGACCAAAGCGAGCACAGCGAACACAACCCACCAACCACCGTTCTCCAAGAAGTTGCGCAATTCCGGCGGCAGCGAATCAGTTAGCGGACTCAGGTGCCTTTTGAAATCATCCATCTCAGATTGGCCACGTACAGGGTTGTTCCACCAGCGCTTGCGGACACTGCGGGCCGGTGGGCTTCTTCTATAATAGTCTAATAGACCGTGCACAAGGTTGTACGCTCCAAGCCGGACGCGCCAGCGAAGGACCTTTGCTGGCGCGTCCGGTTTGTGTGCCGGAATCACGCACGATGGTTTCGGTATTCATCCATCCGATCAAGAGTCCCCGCACAAGGAGCCGTCCATGCTGGCCTTGCTGGCTTGCCTTACCCTGAGTGTCGATGCCGCCGATTGGCAGAAGCTCGAAGCGGTTCATCTCAAGAATATCCGTCAAGTCACGGCGGATTTTGTTCGCGCCGGAGAGGGCTACTTTTCGCCGGACGGCAAGCAGATCATCTTCCAGGCCGAAGAAAAGGGCACCGGCAATCCGTTTTACCAGATCTTTGTCCTTGACCTCGCCACCGGCCGCTACCGCCGCGTCAGTCCCGGCGTGGGCCGGACGACATGCAGCTACTTCGCGCCGGATGGTAAGAAAATCATCTTCGCCAGCAGCCATCTCGATCCCGAAGCCACGAAACACTACGCTGAGGAGTATCGCCAACGGGAGGAGGACCAGCGCACCGGAAGGCGGCGCCGCTATCAATGGGACTTTGACCCGCACATGGATATTTTCGAAGCCAACCCAGATGGGTCCGGATTGAAGCGTCTGACCCAATCTCCTGGCTACGATGCCGAAGGGAGTTATTCGCCCGACGGCAAGCACATTGTCTTCTGCTCGAACCGCGATGGCAATCTCGAGCTGTACATCATGGATGCCGATGGTCGCAATGTCCGGAAGCTGACGAACGCTCCGGGCTGTTATAACGGCGGGCCCTTCTTCTCACCCGACGGCCAGCGCGTGATTTTTCGCAGCGACCGGCAGAAAAAGGACCATCTTCAGCTTTATGTGATCAACGCCGACGGCAGCGGAGAGCGGGCCTTGACGAATAACCTGGATTGGGTCTACTGGGCTCCGTTCTGGTACAAGGACGGCAAGCACATTGTGTTCACCGCGGCCGACCACAGTGATCCCACGGTGCGGCCCAACTATGATTTGTGGTGGATGAATCTCGAAACCGGCAAAAAGATTCGACTCACCTACGCCCCCGGACAGGATGTGTTGCCGGCATTCAGTCCGGACGGCAGCAAATTACTCTGGACCTCAACTCGCGATGGCCGGCAGCCGGCGCAGCTTTACATGGCGGATTTCGTGCCGCCCAAGGAGTAACCGACCACCACCTGCGAAGTACGGAGTACGCCGGAGACGACCTTGCCAAATCCCATCTCCTCTCTGGACCCGATCTGGCTAGAGCGCGCGGCCGCATACCAGGCCCGCTTGACCATGCCGGCTGGCGCGCTGGGCCGCCTCCTGGAGATCGGTCGCCAGCTTTGCGCCATTCAAGAAACGCTGAAGCCGTGTACCGATCCCGCCGCGGTGCTGGTGATGGCGGCCGATCATGGGATCGCCGACGAAGGCGTGAGCGCCTATCCGCAAGAAGTCACCGGGCAGATGGTGGCCAATTTTCTCCACGGGGGGGCGGCGATCAATGTGCTGGCTCGGAGACAGCAAGCGTTCGTTATCGTGGTGGATATGGGAATGAAGACGGCCCTGGCGGCTCCTCCAACGGCCTCAGCCAGCCGCTTCGTGAGCCAGGCCATCGCACGGGGGACGGCCAACTTTGTGACCGAACCAGCCATGACCAGCACGCAAGCACTCCAGGCTCAGGACGTCGGCCGGCGCGTGGTGGCCGAGCAGCTGGCCGGCCAAGGCGTGCGTGTCGTGGCTTTGGGTGAAATGGGAATCGGCAACACGACCAGTGCCAGCGCCATCGCGGCAGCCCTCACCGGGCTTCCGGCGGCCGCAGTCACCGGCCGGGGAACAGGATTAGACGATGCCGGTCTTCGGCACAAGATTGCCATCATCGACCGCGCTTTAGCCCGCCACTTCCCTAACCGACATGGGCCGGTGGAAGCGGCCGAAGTCCTGGCAGCCGTGGGCGGTTTCGAGATTGCGGGTCTTGTGGGAGCGGCACGGGAAGCGGCTTCGCGGCGTATGCTCATCGTGTTGGACGGGTTTATCAGTTCGGTGGCTGGGCTGTTGGCCGCGCGGCTCGAGCCGGCCGTGCGCGATTATTTCATCGCCTCCCACCGCAGCGTGGAGCTTGGCCATCGGGTGGTGCTCGAAGTGCTGGATTTGGTCCCACTGGTCGATCTCGGTCTGCGTCTAGGGGAGGGGAGTGGGGCGGTCCTGACACTCAACATCATTCACAGCGCTGCCGACATCCTGCGTGACATGGCGACGTTCGCCTCGGCCGGAGTCACTGGGCTACCCGAGTAAGTGTTGCCGTCGCTGGCCGGATTCACCGGGTTGCATGCGTTCCCACTCGCGCCGTACCTGGTTGAGACCGTAGGCGCACAGCTCGAATTCATGACTGAGGCGGCGCAGCACCGGAGCTTCCTGCCGGTAGGGCTCTTGTTCGAAGGTGCTGGCGATGTAATAGGAACGCTTGCCCTGCTCGCAGTAGTCGATGAAGTGGTCCTTGCGCAGGACCGAGCGCAGCCGCTTGAGGGCTTCGGGATAGACTCCGGTCCAGAATAGCGTGAAATCGCCAATGTGACGGTAAACCTCGCGTCGGGTACGGCCTTCGGGGGGGAAGGATTCCGCTTCGAGCATCATGTCGGCCACCTCTTCCAGCCGTCGGCCCTGGGCATTGGCGAGCCGATAGATTGCGTCCATCGCAACGAAACGCGACAGCAGGGCCGAAAGATAATCGACCAGGTGAGGATCACCGATTCCCAAGAGTTCAACGAAGGTCTGTTCCGTGAGTCCGGCGAATAGGCGCCGCAGCGCAGGATCGCGATTCGTTATCTCCATGACCAATCCTCTTCTACAGATTCCCGCATGCTCTGCCATCCGTGGCATGAGCCTCTCTAATCGCAATTTTAGCGCACGATAGTATTGAGTCAAATCCAACGCGTTGATCCGACCGATTGGCGGAATTGGGTAAGCCGAAGGGGAGATGACGAGTGCCGACCGGAGGAGTCAAGACGGCGGGGCAATTCGCGCCGGACAGCAAAAAGCCCACGGACTTTCGTCCGTGGGCAAACTGCAAAATTTCACGCTGGTTTAATTGCTGCTGCCGCCGCCCCGGAACTGATTAAAGGGCGATTCATCCGTCTTCGGTTTGCGGCGGCCACTCTGGACCTCGGCGATCCAGTCCTTCCAGGCCTTGTGGCGGGCAATCCGTTCTTCGTTGCTGTTGTCATCCGGCTGGTTGTGGACGATCAATTTCCCTTCGGGCGTCAGGACCAGCAGTTGCACCGGCACCGAATCGGTGGCCACATTGATCTTGGGCTTGTTGCTGTCCGGCGTCCGGTACTCGATGGGTTCACGATGGTCTTTTCCGCCGCGATAATCCACGAGCAGTGCCGGGTCCAAGGCCCTCGATGTGCGAACCGTGAAATCGACCGGTAAATTCTGGTCCCGTCTGTTCTTGGGGTTAAAGCCCAGCTCCCAGTCTTCTTTCTCGATATTCCAGAGCGGCACCTTGGTCTCGGCGAATCGGCCGAGATATTCCCCACGGCGGACGGGAAGCTTTTCGGCGATGCTCCAGTCCCCCACATAGGTCTGGGTCTGCTCGTTTTGCGGATCCTTGAACAAAGACTCCACCCAGCGATGGACCTGGATTATGGTATTGTCACGGGCCGGTTTCTCATCGATCGCGTAATAGTAAATGTCCCGCGGCACCTCCACCTTGGGGACTACGGTCCAGTCACTGGCCTCGATCTGGGGCGTTGTGCCGAGGCTCGCATAGGCAAGGTTTTTTTGCTTGTAATTCGGGTTCCCCATTTTAACTTTAATGCGGTATTCGTACACCAGGCCCGGTTCCACGGTCACGTCCATGAAGCGGATGAGGGCCTTGTCCGGAATCAATAGCTCCGAATCCGCGTCGGTGTCCTTCTTCTTCTCGGGGTTATCGGTGGGCGACGGAGTGGGCTTTTCCAGCATGGCCTTGCCTGCTTCTTCCTCCTCTTCGGGGAGCAGCGGATTGAAGACGTCCCAAACATCGACACCCTGCCGCCGCAGCTTCCGCGCTAAATCGGACAATGGCCGCTTGACCTCTTCCCCCTGGCTCTCTTTGTCGAGCTTCGCCAGCGTGTCCTTGATGCTTTGGATTTCAACTTTCGGATATTCCCCGCGCTCCAGCTGCGGCCGGACCATCACCAGGCCCTTGTTGAGGATTCCCTCATACTTGTGGAGGTCGGCGTCCTCTTTCTCATAATCCACCGCCTCGGCAAAGAGCGTGGCGAAGGCGCTGTTCAGGGTCTCATCGTAGTCCTGCCAATCGGCCTTCTGCCGTCCGTCCTGGTAGAACACACGGCGCTGGATCCGGAAGTTCAGGAATTTCCAGGACGCCTCCTCGGCATTGAACATGGCAAACAATTCATCCAGCGTCCGTTTCTTGAGTGCGCGGCGGAATTCATCCATTTGTTGCCGGAAGGGGAACGTGCCGGTGACCACGGCCATCCGTACCGGGTAGACCTGCTCCGCCAGGCGTACGTTCTGGCTGGTACCAACCTTGTCGATGTCGACCCAGGTCGTCGTCGTGATCCCGCCGGTTCCGCCCGCCGGTGCCATTCCGGGCGCACCCATTCCAGGCCCACCCCGTTCGCCGCCGGGCATTCCCGGCGTCTGGGTATATCCTGGCGGGGTATATCGGCCGGCGCCGCTCAGCCTGTCACTGAGCTTAAACAATTTCTTGCTCTTCCTTTCTTGTCCCAGCACAACGGACTTCTGCTGAAGCCCCATGACCCGCTTGCCGGCCCGGTCAAGGATGTAGCCCTTCATGCCGCCGCGCACCACATTCACAATGAAGTCGCCCGGCGGCAAGACTTCCGGACTGCGCCGCCGTGTGTCTTCAATGGAACTGCCGATGAACCAGTCGGTGGGCGTGCTGTATTCGTCGGGGTCGACCCGCCCGTACACGATGTTGGTGAAGAACTCCTTGGGCGGTTTATCGGCATCTTCGGGCGGCTTGGCACTCTGGATTTTCTGATCGGCAGCCTTGACCAGGTTCTCCAAACGCATGGCGGTGCTGGATGGCTTGGGGCTCCCCAAGATTTTCATCATGCCGATCCCAAAGACCGGCAGCGCGAGGATCAAGGCCACTCCCAATCCGACCCATTCGCCCTTCTGAAGCATGAACTGCTTGAAATTAAAGTCTTTCATCGCCATGTCGGGAATCCTCTCATCCACAACTCATCCGGGGACTCGATCAGGTTCCGATGGCTCCCGGACGGGAAGTTCTGAAGCTTACTTGCTGCCTGGGGCACTGGCCGCCGGCTGCTTGTCATCGGGCGTGCTGCTCTGCTCGGCCGGCTTGGGTGCCGGGGGATACCGCTCATAAAGCGAGGCCAATCCGTACACCGCCACTTCTAGCAGATTGAGATCTTCTTGCTCCTCATCCTCCGAAGCTACCGACCCTGCGCCGGAGCCGCGGATGATGTTCGCGCCCATGCCCGACCGCGGCATCGGTCCGCTCGGGCCGGCAGCCGACAGTCTCGGTTGGGGACCCGCGGGTCCCGGCGGCCTACTGCGATCCCGCTCACCGCGTGCAGGTGCTCCTCCGAGCGGATTCTTGGCGTTGTAGTCAATCCGCCGGCCTCCCGCAAGCGAAGCACCCGGCGGCATCGTTGCACCTGGAGTAGGCATCGATGCCCGTGGGCCGGTCGGGCTGCTCGGGGAGAATTGCGGGCCGCCTTCGTTTACATTGGGGTTCATGTGATCGCGGCAGTGCTGCCAATGGTATTGAGTAACCTGAATGCGAAGTCGCGAATTGACGAACGCCGCCAACAATTCCGGAAGGCGTTCCTCGTCCACGATCACCACCATGGCAACGGGCATGTGCCGGACTTGGTCGCTGACATCGGTGTAGCGGTTGATTTCCATGCCGTTGAGCGTCTGGGTTGTCCCGGCGCTGGCGAAAGAACCGGGCAGGGGAGTGGTACGTTCGGCTCCGCCCGGGCTGGGAGTAGCCCCCGTAGCACCCGTATCACCGGCGGCCGCCGCCGACGGATCGCTCCCTTCCGCGGGCGCGGAGCTGATGAAGCGCGGCGGTTTCAGCTCGCGAATCGTGCGGCTGGACATGTACATGAGCTGGAGCTCATCCAATCGCTTGACCGCCGCGGTCTTCCAGTTCAGAACTTGTTCGACTCCAAACAAGCCCGCGATCGCTTTTTGCTCCGACACGGGCTTGGGTTTGATTTCTTTCGATTCGCCCGCGGTCAAGGGGAGACCTTCCACCGAGAGAAGCTCAAACGATGGCTCCGCAACGGTAGCTGGATCCTGGAGAAGAACCTTGAACTTGCTCTCCAGCGTCTGCTTCCGCCGGGTGATATTGGTGAGCTTGCCGCTGATCACGAATTTGCCTCCACCGGAGTCGGCAAGCGTCAGATCGAATTCCCAGTATGGATTGCGGAAGATCTTGTGATTCGGATCAGTCTTGGCGGCAGGAATCGGCTTGGCCCCTTTCTGATCCTTTTCCAGGGCGGCCGTCTCGGTTTTCGCCGGTTTCGCATCTTTTTCCGCCACGGGACCGGCCTTGACCTCTTTGCTCTCTTTTTCGGCTGCGCTTTCCGGCTTCACTTCTTTGAAGTGAGCCACTGAATCATTGGCTTCCCGGAGAATGCGGAGCAGTTCGCGCTTGACCCACAGCTCCTCCTGGGCGAGCCAGATATCGTCCTTGCTGATCGGCTTATTGTTAAAAGACTTGGCAAGGTTCAGCACGCTCTCCCATTCTCCCCCCTTGCACTGAACAACTCCTTCCCCCTTGGCATCGACCGGTTGCACGACCTCGTAGACGTCCCGAAATTGCTTATCGTACTGCTGGTCGAATTCATAGCGGTCGGCCAAATCGATCGGTTCGCCAAAGTATTTGTAGCGCTGGAATCGGGCCTGGAGCTCGCGTGGCCAGGTCATCATGTCCTTTTGCGTTTCCCAGGCGTCCTTCCATACCTTGTCTTTCTTGCCATCGACGTACTGGTCTTGTTTCTTGTACGCTTCGACGACGGAATCATTTTTAGGATCGTTGATCGAAGTTACCGTTTTCTCGGCATTCTTGACGTCTTCTTCCTCTTTGCGGACCGTGTCGCCCACGCTCGTGGCCAGCACGGTCAAACAGGCCAGCACGAGCACGACGTAAAAGCCTGCCAACATCCAGAAACTGTGCTTGATAAACGTATCTTTATCCAGGCTCGCGGCCATCGATTGCCCTTTCCGAATGGATGCGGTGAATTTCGATCTTCGCCACAACGGTCCATACCAAGAATCAGCCGCCGGGACGCCCACCGGGGCCACGGGGCACCGGGATGGGAGGTGGCGCGGCCGCTCCACCCGGCGTGGCGCCTCCACCGCCGCCGCTGTCAGGGGATCCTTCCGGCGTTTCGGCCGACCCTTCTTGCGGCAAGAGCGCGTCAGATGGGGTCGGCTCTTTCCAAATGAAGGTGATGATAAACTCGGTGCGCTGAAGCGCCTTCTTTCCTTCGTTCTCGCTCGCCGACAAGTCCAGCGGACGGTCGGCTCGGAATCCCATGGTGGCGCTGCTGATCACCGGCTTGGCCCCGCCTCCACCAAGCACTCCCAGCTTTCCGGGAGCAGGCGCTGGACGTCCATAGCCAGGTCCGGCAGTGGAAGCCGCGCCGGGACCACCCGGTCCGCCCGGCCGCCCGGTCGGGAATGTTCCGCTGTATCGACTGCGGCCCAGGGGAACTTCGCCCTTGCCGAATCCGGGCCCACCACCGCCACCGCTCCCGAAGCTGCCGCTGCCGCCGCTACTCGTAAAACCACTTCCCAGCGGTGTCCAGCTGCTGCGTAAACCGCCTCCGCTCGGAGCCGTTGGGCCGCTCGTAGCCGGGACTCCCGGAGCACCCGGAGTTGGCGCCGCTTCGGCAGCAGTGGCAAGCCCGCTTATGACACTTTCGCCGAGAATCTGGAATTGCGTCGGATCGGGGTTGGGGACCGGCTGATATTTGAAGAGCACGACGTGGCTTACCTTGTTCCAGATCGGATGCTCCATTTTGTCACTGGGCTTGTTGGCATCCGCGCCCTCGGGTTTGTTCTCCGCTGCCGGGTCCGCTGGGGTTGCCGCTTTGGGCTCCGCTTTCGGTGCCGTCGCGGGGGCCGCGGCCGGGGTCGCAGCAGCGGCCTTGGTCGGGTCGGTTTGATCGGCAGCCGCCGAGGAGGAATCTTTCACCTCCTTGAGCGGCAGGCGGGCCAGGTTCGCAACCAACGATTTGGCCACGAAATTCGCACCCTTGCGATGATAGGTATACCCGTGCACTTCTACGAGCCAGCCTTTTCCTTCGGGCGGTTTCTTACGATCATTCTCGGACATCGTTTCCAGCAAGCCGGAGCCGAGCTGAGCGCGGACGTTGTTGTAGTATCCGGACAGATCGTCCGAAAACTGGCAGTAAACCGATTCAACGTTGGCTTGGATCAGGTCGCGGCGCCATTCTTCTTCGTCGGTCTTTTCCGTCGCCTTGAGGGTGCCCGCCTCCTCCATCTTGAGTTTATTGTAAGCATCCTCAGCCAGCGGGCCCCAGAAGAGCTTCTTGGCTTCATCGGAGAGGTTCGAACCGTCCGGCCGGGGCAGGGCAGTGTTGATGAACTTATTGAACTCCATCCAGTTGAGCCGCTCGTCCTGGCCGAAGACAATGCTCTTGACTGCTTTCTTGTGTTCTTCGATTTGAGTCTTGACTTGACTGACCAGACTCTCAAAATTGTCGGCTTTGCTCTTGACGTCTTTCCCCTTCTTCATGGCCGCCTTGACCGGATCGGAAGCGACGGCCCGGTGCTGCATGTCGTAACCGATTGTCAAGACGGTCGTGCCCAGGAGCAGGGCAGCCGCGGCGGTCACGGCCCACGGTTTCTTGGCCCGAATCAGGCGATCAACCTGGATGTCCTGCGGCAGCAAGTTCGTGTGGAGGCGGGCCACTTCAAGACCCTGGAGTGCCAAGCCGTAGGCCACGCCAAACGTCAAAACGTTTTCGGTATAGGCGGAAGAGGTGACGACCCCCTCACCCGCCATCCGTTCCAGCTTCTGAAGCTTGCGGACCTGGAGCTGCAACTTCTCGCCCAGGAACTTTTGCAAGCCGGGCAGGCGAAAGGCGTTGCCCAGGCCCACCATGTATTCCACATGAGCATCCCGGTGCGTGTTGGTGAAATAACCGAGCGAGCGCTGCACTTCGCCCACAAAATCATTGAGCACCGGCTTGAGCGAAGAAAGGATCTGTTTGAGGTCCGGCGACTTGGTGGCATGGCGTTTGAGATGTTCCGCCTTGGCGAACGTCAGCTTCATGTCCTTGGACAGGGCCCGCGTGAAGTGGTTGCCGCCCAGCGGGATCGGCCGCTGCCAGATGATGCGTTGGCCGTCGGTGATCACCAGGTTCGAAGCGTCGGCACCGATATCCAGGGCGACCACACAGCGTTTTTTCCCTTCCTCGGCTTCGCCCTCCTCGGCGTCGGCTTCGCTCTTTTCCAGCAGGTCATACGACACGAAATTGCACAGCGCCAGGGGGGCCATCTGTACGATGTGGACTTCGACGTTGACATCCTTGAAATGCTGCAAATAACGAGTGACCGCATCCCGTTTGATGGCGAACAAACCAATCTCGGTCTCCATGGCGAAGCCGTCGGTGACGGCGCCCGAGCCGAGCTTTTGATAATCCCAGACGACCTCTTCCAGGTTGAAGGGAATCTGCTGCTTGGCTTCAAAGCGGACGATGTCGCCGATCTTCTTTTCCTCGACCGGCGGTAGCTTGACAAAGCGGGCCAGGCCGCTCTGGCCAGGAATGCTGATCGCAACCAGGTCGCCCCGCAGGGAGTTGCGCGACAAGAACTTTTCCAATGCCTCGCGGATCAGCTGATCGGGATCGGCGTCCGGCTGGCTGAGGATCTTGGGATGCTCGACATAATCGAACGCGGTGGCCGTCACTTGGCCGTCGATGTTTTCCAGGCGAAGGGCTTTGAGCGCACATTGGCCCAGATCGATTCCCCACACACCCGCTTCAATCGCCATGTTCTTGAGCTCCCAAATCGCCCGGAAGAAGTGGCACCAAGGGCGGCCACAGAATATTCGCTACCTCTGCTCGCTCCGCGAAAGGATGCACAGCCGAAACTGTTTACTCAAACTAGCATGCGGCCAAGGTTACTGTCAACAGCCTAACGACCCGGTGAGTTGTTCTGTTACGTGAGACGAAACGAACGCATAGAAAGTTCCATGCAAAACAGGCCGTTGGGCAAATCCTTCGCCGCAGCCACCCAGAGCCCACCGACGGCGGGCCGTGCGGCTACGCCCGCTGCAACAACCCTTTCGCTCCTTGTCCCAGCAATTGCTCAGCAAGCTGCCGGCCCAACGCTTCGGCGTCCGGGACGGTCCCCGTAACCTCCCCGTGCACGCGGTGCCGGCCCTCGGGATCGAGCACCACGCCACGCAGGGTAAGGCCCTGCTCGATCCGGCAGCCGAGTGCCCCAATCGGCACCTGGCAGCCACCGCCCAGGCAGCGCAGGAATTCTCGTTCCGCCAGGACGGCCGGCCTTGTCTGGGGATCGTCGATGTGCTGGAGCAGGTGAAGCGCGGCCATATCGCCGGCCCGACATTCCAATCCTAAAGCTCCTTGCCCGACCGCCGGCAACATCCACGCGGAATCTAGGATCTCGACCATGGCTTCAGCCAGACCGAGCCGCTCCAACCCCGCCTGGGCCAGGACCAGCGCATCGAGCCCTTCATCGGTCAGTTTGCGCAGGCGCGTTTCCACATTCCCGCGGATCGGGACCAGTCGCAGGTCGGGCCGGCGATGCAGAATCTGAGCCCGCCGCCGAAGACTGCTGGTTGCAACCGTGGCGCGCTGGGGCAGAGCGGCGAAGCTAGCGTGGCGCCGAGATACCAGCACATCACCCGTCGGTCCGCGCGGCGGCACGGCGGCTAGCAGGAGTTCCGCAATCGGAATCGTTGGCAAATCCTTGAGACTGTGCACGGCCACATCGACGCGGCCTTGGAGGAGGGCGTTCTGGATCTCCTTGGTGAAGACGCCCTCACCACCGATTTGGGGGAGCGGCACATCCCGAACTTGATCGCCTGCGGTCTGGATCTCGACGAGCTCAATCGGCCGCGGTCCGAGCCAGGGCCGCAGTTGCGCAGCTACAAAGTTGGCCTGCCACAGCGCCAGCCGGCTGCCACGGGTTCCGATACGGAGAGGAGAATCCATGTGCATTCCGTTTCGCGGCGGTTCGCAGAACCGCGCGGTTCTGCGAACCGCCGCGAAACCGGAGCCCGATCAAAAATCGCCACCACCGCCGCCGAAATCGCCGCCGCCAAAATCACCACCGCCAAAATCGCCGCCACCACCAAAGTCGCCGCCACCAAAATCGGTGCCTGCATCTCCCCCTGCTTCCCCACCGCCACCGAAGTCGGCCCCGCCATTATCGGCGCCGCTGCTGTCAAAGCCCTGACCCTCATCGGAAGCCGGATAGTCAGGCCCCGCATCCCCGCCGCCGCCGGCACCATAAGCAGAGCCCGCCCCGTAATCGCCGCCGTAGTTGTGTCCTCCGTCCCGGAAAAAGCGATCATACAGCCAGCTCCCGGCCGCTGCCCCAAACAAGCCTCCCATCAAGCCCGACATGAATCCGCCGCCGCCGTAACCGCCCCCCATGTAGCCACCGCCCGGTCCGCCCCCATAGCCACCACCGCCCCCGGAAACCGCACGGATCAGACCGATGATGAGCCAAATGGCCAGGACGGCAATGACACCGACGCAAAGCAGCCCACCCAGACCACCCAGCAGCGATGGCCCATGATGAGGAACCGCAGCAGGAACATGGGCCGGGGCTCGACGAGCCGGCCGGTTCTCCGCTGGACGGCTCTCCAGATTGGTCCTCATCGTATCGCGGACATATTCCACTCCCGCGAGCAGCGCCTGGTCCGGCTCCCTCTTGGCCAGGTGGTCGAAAATGATTTTCCGTAGCTCGTCGCGGTTCGCTACGGTGAATGCCTTCGCCTCGGTATTGGGCCCGGTACCGACCTCGACGTGCCCTGGACTGCGACAAATCAGAACATAAACACCGCCAATCCGCTCCGCCTCGGCCCTCTGGCGGAGCCATTCCTTGAAAAACTTGCTCCGAGCTTCCGCCGAGGCTGCACTGAGCTGCTCGGCCTTTGCTTTTCCGCCCGGCGGAGTCGGAAACGTTTCGATGACCAGATCCTGCTTCCAGTTGTCGTGAATCTCGCGGATGATGGCATTGGCTTTCTGGAGCGCCTCCGGCTTGAAGAAGTGGGCCTCATCCTTAACTTCGGCCACCGCCGCGAGGGCTGGCCCGCCGGCCGCCAGACAGCCGAGCACAACCGCAGGCACAAGGGTCCAGCGCAGGAGAGACAACATGGTGAGAAATCTCCTAAGAAACAAGTTGTACCCGGCCACTGTAGAAACGGAAGATGCTTCTCTATCATTATTCTGGACGATGCCCTTCTTGGGAAGGGGACGAGAAGAGCCTGGACAGCTGTCCTGTATTCAGAAGACAAGAGTTTGCGCGTTCCGGCAGGAGGAGATAGCGTGTCCCGCTTTCATTCCACTACCATTTTGGCCGTCCGGCACAAGAACCGGGTCGCGATCGGCGGCGACGGGCAGGTGACGCTCGGCAATGTTGTCATGAAGAGCGATGCCCACAAGATTCGTAAACTCCAGAATGGCCGGGTCCTGGTGGGCTTTGCCGGGGCTTCCGCGGACGCCTTCGCGCTGCTGGAGCGCTTCGAGGCCAAGCTGAAGGATTTCCAGGGAAGCGTTCCGCGGGCCGCCACAGAGCTGGCCAAGGACTGGCGCATGGACCGTAACCTGCGCCGCCTGGAAGCGATGATGGTGACCGTGGACCAGGACAACCTTCTCCTGCTGAGCGGCACCGGCGACGTGATTCAGCCGAGCGACGGGATCGCAGCCATCGGTTCCGGCGGCCCCTATGCCCAGGCCGCGGCTCGCGCCCTCGTCAAGCACTCCAACCTGAACGCCGCCGAGGTCGTCCGTGCCGCCCTGGAGATCGCCGCCGACCTGTGCATTTACACCAATCGGAATATTGAAGTGGAAGAGCTTTCTTAGTCCGTAGTCCGTGGTCCGTCGTCCGTAGCAGGCTGGCTACGGACGACGGACCACGGACTACGGACTAAATGTGGAGGTAATGACCGTGGCTCAAATGACGCCGCGTCAGATCGTGCAGGAACTGGATCGGTACATCGTCGGCCAAGACGCCGCCAAGCGTGCGGTGGCGGTCGCCATTCGCAATCGCTGGCGCCGGCAGCAGCTACCGCCCGAGCTCCGCAAGGATGTCACGCCCAAGAACATCATCATGATCGGGCCCACCGGAGTCGGCAAAACCGAAATCGCCCGGCGGTTAGCGCAGCTGGTTGGGGCTCCGTTTCTGAAGATTGAAGCGACGAAATACACCGAAGTTGGCTATCACGGTCGCGATGTGGAGAGCATGGTCCGCGACTTGACCGAGATTGCCATCGGCATGGTCCGGCACGAACAGCGTGGTTTGGTGGAGACACAGGCGAAGGAGCGCGTCGCGGATCGGCTGCTCGACCTGCTCTTGCCGCAGTCGAACACATGGGACACCGATAACCCCGAGGAGAACGAACGTCATCAGCGCACCCGCGAAAAGATGCGTGCCCGCCTGGAAGCGGGGGACCTGGAGGAACGCATGGTGGAGCTGAATATCGAACAGAAGGCAGTGCCGGTGCAGATTTTCTCGAACCTGGGCATGGAGCAGATGGACGTCGATTTCCAGAACATGTTCGAGCGGATCATGCCGAAGCAATCGCAGCAGCGTCAGGTACCGCTGCGCGATGCCCGCCGCATCCTGCTGGAGCAGGAAACCGAAGCGCTCATCGACCGCCAGGTGGTTACGGAAAAAGCGGTGGAGCTCGTGGAGAACCAGGGGATCATTTTCGTGGACGAGCTGGACAAGATTTGTGGACCGCATTCGACGCATGGTCCGGATGTCTCCCGGCAGGGGGTGCAGCGCGATTTGCTCCCGGTGGTCGAAGGGACGACGGTCAACACGCGCTACGGACCGGTGCGGACCGACTATATCCTGTTCATCGCGGCCGGTGCATTCCATTTATCCAAGCCGTCCGATCTGATGCCGGAGTTGCAAGGTCGCTTTCCCATCCGCGTGGAGTTAACCGATCTTAAGCGAGAAGATTTTCTCCGCATTCTAACTGAACCGAAGCATGCGCTGACCAAGCAATACGCCGAGTTATTGGCCACGGAAGGAGTGCGGCTGGAATTCACGCAGGACGGCATCGAGGCCTTGGCCGACATTGCCTACGAAGTCAACCGCACGGCCCAGAACATCGGTGCCCGGCGTTTGCACACGATCCTGGAGCGGGTGGTGGAAGAGGTGAGCTTTGCTGGGTCCGATCTGGAAGATAAGCACGTGGTGATCAACGGCGAGTATGTCCGCGGTCGGCTGCAGACGATTTTGGAGAAGGAGGATTTGACCAAGTTCATACTCTAGATATCCGTATACGAAGTTGCGATCCCCAAGCCCTGGGGACACTTCTCGGAAATCCTTGACACAGAAATAGTTGCAATTAAAATGGTCCACATCGCCAGAGGACGCTTGGGGACCGTGCCATGCCGCGATCGCCACGGCGCAGCTTGTGGACAGAGGCTGCCTGTTACCATGTCATGAATCGTGGACAGAACCGCGCAACTCTCTTTGTCGAAGACGCCGACTTCAGCTACTTCCTGGGTCTACTAGGACGCTATAGTCGACGCTTTGAGGTGTGCCTTTACCACTACTGCCTGCTCAGCAACCACTTCCATTTGCTGCTGCAATTACCGCGACCGCGCCAGCTCTCGCAGATGATGGCCGGAATGCTGGTTGCTTATGTCCGCTATGTTCAGCGGCGCTACAATTTCGTCGGGCACGTCTTTCAGGGACGTTTCAAGAGCCCAGCCGTGGATGCGGAAACGTACTTGCTCAGTTGCGGGCGCTATATCGAGCGCAATCCGGTCACGGCCGGGTTGACAGCAGAGCCCTGGACGTATCGTTGGTCCAGTTGTCGGGCCTATGCGCTGGGCGAGAGCGACGCGCTGCTGACTTCGAACCCGTGGTATGAGCAATTATCCATCGAGCGGGCCCGCCGCCAAGAACTGTGGCGTCAGTTCTTGCTGGGTGAGGATCCGAAGGAAGAAGCACTGCACGCCAGCGAGTGGGCTATTGGCGATGAGGATTTTCGCCGCCGCCTGCAACGACCGGCTGGCCGATCCGTGCCTCGTGACCGTGGCCGGCCGCCGCAATAAAATCATCGGACCATTTATTTAGCAAAACCAGTAGAAACAATAAGTTAGGAGAACTGTCCCCAAGGTCACCAAGGTCAGGTCACAAGGTCAAGGTGGCTAGGCAACGAATCCGCAGGACGTTAACTACTGCCGATCCAGCGAATCAATCCACCGAATCAGCTCGTCCAGCGTCACTGCATCGAAATATTGATTACCCATCTCCGGGATCTCTCGAAAGACCACCGGAAACTTGTGGGCTATCAACTTCGTCTTGGTCTCGGCGATGGCTTCCGCGAGTGGATCTTTACCGCCGGCCACCACGAAGAACGATAGCCGTTGACTCGCCACGTTTTCCTTGACCAGGTTGGTCAAAACCGCCCCGGTCGTGGCCACGCCACGAATCACGTCCCGGGCGTTGAAACCGAGGTAAAAGGCCATCTGACCGCCGATCCCCATGCCGTGGGCGACAATCCGCTGGCGGTCGATCGTGTATTCCGTCATCAGATCCTGCGCCACCTGCTGGATGAATTCGACTTCGCTGGCCAGCCAACCCGTTTCACTCTCCGCCCGCGGACACAACAGAATGATGTGGTTCTCGCTGCAATAATCCTCCCAGGCGTTGATCATGTTCTCGGTATCTTTGTCCTTCCCCTTGCCAGCAGGATGGAGCCAGATCACCAGCGCATGGGCAATATTCGAATCGTAATCCTCGGGAACATACGCCCAGTATTCGTGATCGCCCGCCTGGGTCGAACGCTTGAGCAAACCAGTCTCGGGCTTCTTCTCTTCCTCCTTCTTCACCTCGGGCTTTTCTTCGGCCTTCTTGTCGTCCTTTTTTGGCTCGTCTTTTCGGAGTCCGCGCGCCCGCGGGGGTGCACCGGGACGCAGCCGATCCGCGCCCGCCGCAGGAGCCTCTTTCCGCTTCGCCAATGCCTGGCCGCGCGTGGCCTGGCGCGGCAGCTTATCCGGAAGGACATCGGAGAGGACGCCGAGGGTCAGCTTGATCGTCTCCGTTTTCTGCGATTCCTTGCGGTGCACTTCCAGCTTGATTTCCATGCCCGGCAGCAGATGGTTGAGGATCGTCGTCAACTCATCGCGTCCGGAAAACGACGTCATGGGCTCGTCGCCCATCCCAATTTTCACAATGCGATCACCGGCCCGGATGCCCGCGGCATCCGCCGGGCTGTTCGCGAAGACGTAGCGCACCTCCTCGCCCAGTTCGGGATCATCGCGGACGGGGAGGATTCCGAGAAACGCATAAATGAACGTCGATTGAGATCCCGTGAGCTTCACGTCGTCGAAGCGGATCTCCTCCTTGCCGCGCAGGACTTTGAGCGAAACGGTATCGCCTTCATACTTGGGGCCCAAGTGGTGCAGGATCTGGGCTTGGCGAACCACCGGCACGCCGTCGATCTCGGTAAGGACATCGCCCGCCTTGATGCCGGCGCGCTGGGCCGCAGAATCGGGGGTGATGTTGACGATGACCGGTTTGGCTCCGTAAATGTCCTGGCTTTGCAAACTGACGCCCAGCTGTCCCTTATGCAGGTCGTGTCCCTGCTTCAGTCGGGGCAGAACCGCCTGGATATCCTCCAGCGGAATGGCGAAACCGATGCCCGAATCGTACCATTCGTAGCCAGCCGTCTCATCCTGGCCGCGGGGCGAGGCAGGCACGAGAACCCCCATGACCCGGCCTTCCAGGTCCACGAGCGGCCCGCCGTAGTTCACGGGCGATACCTTGGCATCGGTCTGGATCGCTTTGCCATAGATCCGTCCCAAGGCACTGACGATGCCGGCACTGACGGACGGCAGGGTATCGAGGCTCGTCCAGGTCCGCCCCAGGGCCAACGCCCATTGGCCGATGCGGATTTCCTTCCGGGGCGTGGCCGTCGGCACAGGTAAACCGGTGGCGTCGACTTTCAGAAGCGATACCATCCGGCTATGATCCGTGGCCACAACTTTCGCCACCAGGCGGTCTTTGTGTCCGGGGATGGCCACGAAAATGGCGGAGGGTTTGTTGGCGAAGTTAAACGCGCTGGAAACGATGTATCCGTCCGGCGAAACGATCAGGCCGGTTGTCGGCCCGGTGCCTTTGCGGATCTGTTGACTGACCGAGCCGGAGCCAACGATATCAGAGCCGCCGGAGGTTTCGATTTGCACCACGGTCGGAGCCACCTTGGCAATCGCGGCCCGCATGGTTGCTTGCTGGACGTCGTCCAGATCCTGCGCCGCCAGCCGGGCTGCGCCGACCAGAGCAGTACACAGGGCGACGCTGAGAACAAAGGAACGGCACAACATGGCTACTATCCCCGTGAGGGAAGATGCTCTCAAAAATCGGCTCAAGGTTTCTTGGCTTCGTCCAGTTTCAAATCGATGCTCGTCAGCTTGTCGCCGCGCCGCACCTCCAGCTTGAATACGGAGCCGGGCCGGGCCTTCTCCACGAGGTTGCGGAATTCCTTGATGCTGACGATTTTCTCGCCGTCGACGTAGACAATGAGATCGTCCGGCCTGAGCCCGGCCTTTTCTGCCGGCGAACCCGGTTCGGTGTCTTCCACGTACGGCGGAGTCCGTTCGACCACGTCGGGAACCAGGATGATTCCGTGATAACCGCCCGGACCGCTGGTCGGTTTGGGCCGTTCGATGGGCTTGTATTCGCCGTGCATTCCTTTCTCGACGAAACTCGCCAGGATCTGGATCGGCACGGCATAGTTGACCCAGGTCGCGCTCAGGCTGTTACGGAGTTCCTTGCCGATGAGCCCCAGCAATTCCCCTTTGCGATTCGTCAGCGCTCCGCCGCCGGCTCCCGGATTGTTGGTGATGGCATCCACGATGTACACATCCCCCGTATACGGGGCATCAAAGATCCCGCGCCGGCCGTGCAGTTTGGAATAGCTGGCGATCACTCCGTGCTGAACCGACATGGGCTCGTCGCGGGTCGCGATCTGAAACTGGTTGCTGAAACCCAAGACCCAGTCGCCCGGCTGAGCCAGCGGTGCCTTCGCCGCCTTGGCGACATCAAATGCGGGGAGATCCTCCACCTTGTCGATCTTGAGCAGAGCTGCATCCAGCTCCGGCTCGCGGACTATCACTTTTGCCGTCAGGCGCCGGCCATCCGCAAGATGCACAAGAAGCTCGGACATATCCAGAAGCGGGCTCGCCACCGTCAGCACATAGCCGTCCGGCGAAACCAGGATTCCCGTGCCGTAGGAATTCACGCCTTGAAAACCGCCCGGACCAAACAGCTTCACCATCTTCTGATTCACTTCTTCCGTCACCGTGGCCAACGTGATCGGTGAAGGCTGTGCGGAAGCGGCCGATGCGAACACGAGCCCGAGGGCGATTCCCCCGAGCATCACCGCCCAACTGCTTCGCCCTTTGTTCTTGCGTGCTATCGTCATGAGTTTCTGTTTCCTGGCGGCCTACTGGGCAGCTGCAAATTGATACGACTTGACCCAGAAAATGCCAAACTTTCCATTTCCATGCCGCACCTCGATCTTGTGAGGCAACGACTTGCGCCCCTCCGATCGGTACTCCGAAAAGTAGAGCTCGCACGGATCTTCATCCTTGATGACCGTTACCTCCGTGCCGAGTAGGGACTGGTCGGTGCGCGAAAAAAACCACTTGGCCGGAATGGCCGCATGCTCCGTCGTCAGCACGTCCGTCTCCACCCGCAATTGGCTCAGACTCGCGGGCGGTGTGTCCGTCGTTGTCGGTGGGTAGAACGGCTCGTGTCCTCCGTGGGCGAATTGGCCCTCGAATCCTTTCTCGCCGAGGGTCAGCAGGCGCCGGTAGTGATACAGGGCCATCAACAAGCCGCCGCTGCCCGGCGGCTCGGTGAGGTCTTGTGGCTCCTGTCCCGCCTTCAGCGGATCCACCTTGAACCCGACGCCCCCAAGCGTGAGACGAACCGTCGTCCGGCTGCTCTTGCCATCGCCGAGCTTTTCTTCAGCCAGGACAATTTTCGCGGAAGATTTTTTTTGATTGATCTCGAACTCCCCGTCGATCGTCCAGGTGCCGCCCAGGGCGCTGAAGTCGCCGTGCTTGCGGAAGTCGGCCAAAAGCCGCTCTCTCTCCTGCCGGTTGAAATAGAAGTTGGCAAAGCCGGGTTTCGGCTCGTAAAACTGGGACGCCGGCGATTCCTTGGTGGTGGCCGGTTCTGCCGGCGCCGGCGGACGCCGCTCCGGGGGTCCCGGCGGACGTCGTTCGGGAGGTCCGGGCGGTCGCCGTTCCGGAGACGGTTGCGGCCGGGGCGGGAGCGGTTGTTGTGGCCGGGGCCGGCCATCCTCGCCCAGTTCCTGCCGCTGGACGCCCATGAGCCGGACCAGGATTTCATGTTTTTCGTTATCGCGGCGGTAGACGAGCGGCACGTGCCAGCCCTTCGGAAACAGGCCGAGCACGTTCAGAAATTGGTTCTGGCTGTGCACCGGCCGACCGGCGAATGAAACCAGCTCGTCATCCGGCTGGAGGCCGCGGCGGTGAGCGTCGCAGTCCTCGAGAATGCGCGTGACTACCATTCCGGATACCACGCCGTCTTCTTCTCGATTCTTGACCACTGCCCCCAGGCTGGCATGATCCACATCCAGACCAGCGCGGAGGTGGCCCAGGAAGTTTTTAATCTGGTTAATGGAAATCGCGTAGCCCACTCCTGAGTTGACCCGACCCCGTTTTTCGAGAGAGATCCGGCCATTGATCCCGATCAGCTCCCCGTCCATGTTGAACAACGGACCGCCGCTGTTCCCTGGGTTGATCGAGGTATCCACCTGGATGCAGTCGGTGTACTCCAGGAGTCCCCGCGAGGATTCCGGATACTGGTAGCGATGCACGCCGCTGACCAGGCCGTAGGTCACGGTGGGCGTGAAGTCCGTGGCCAGGAGGAACGGGTTGCCCATGGCCAGCGACCAATCGCCGGCCTTGACTTTGTCGCTATCCCCCAGCACGGCCACGGGGAAGTCCTTCCCCTCCTTTTGCGGTAGCAGCTTGATCAGGGCCACGTCGCCTACCTTGTCGAGCCCGACCAAGACCGCATCGTAAAGCACGCCGTCCGGCAAGCCGCATTGCATGACGGGACCGGAACCCTGGACGACGTGGAAGTTGGTCAGAGCGTAGCCATCCTTGCTGATGAGCACCCCAGATCCGCCCCCCTGGCCGCCAGAGGCGAAGATCGCCACGACGGATGGCCGGATCTTTTCGATGACGGCGATCCGTTTCGCCTGGGCGTCCAGGACGCGCGGATCCACGCCATCGGCGCGCCCGGCCGCAGCGGCAAGATGCAGGACCGATAGCAGCATGCCCGAGATAACCAGCCCTTTCGCAGCGGCTCGCACAGCCGCGCGGTTCTGCGAACCGCCGCGAAACACGACTTTGCGCTCGTCCCCAAACTCTGGTTGGGAACGCCGGTTCGCGAAACTCTGTTTCGCGCGGGCCGCCTTCGGAAGAAACGGAGTTTCCAGCCATGCCGTTCCCAAACAGAGTTTGGGAACGAGGGAAAGAAGAGCAAGTCTCATAGCAATGCTTCCACGTGAGCGATCATTTCTGTAATTTGGCGTCGGCGAAATCGACATGGTCTCCGAAATCGAACAGGCCGCTGGACGTGACGATAATCCGAAGTTCCTTGACGCCTTTGATATCAAGCACCAGCTCGCGGCGCCGGTCTTTTCGGCTGATCGCGCCGCTGAAGAGTTCCTTGCCGTCCCCTTCCACCCTGACCAACGGATGGCCGTCACCGCCAACCATGTCGTCCATGCCCACGATGGCCTTGAATTCTTTGTACTTGCCATCCAGCGCATAAACCAGTTCGGTATGGGAGTGAAGGCACAACCCCTTGCCGTAGACCTGTCCCTCCAGTTGCAGCGAGCTGTTCTCGAGGTTTTTGTCGGCGCGCCAAATGTCGAGGCGCCCCTGCTTGGACTTGGTAACGGTCTCCCTCGGCTTGAGATCAGAAAGGTAAACGAGCTTGTCGCTCCGGTAATCCAGGCGAGCAATGGCCGCGGTGGGGACCTCAAACTTCGCTCCGGAAACGGTGCGGATCGTGAACCCATTCGCATCCGCCGTCACCCGATCCGCAACCAGAACATTTTGGTTCACGTCATAAACCTGGCACACCGCCGACGGGGCCTGAGGGCCCAGGCTGTTCAAAAGGATCATCCCCTGGATCTTGGTCGGGTCTAGCTCTGCTTTCTGCCGGCCTCCCGGCCCGTCATACTCGAAAACTATCCGGCCCTTGTCGTTGCCGCTGATGGTCCCTTCCAAGGTGCTAAGCATGCCTTTGCGGCTGATGGCGAGAAGATCCAGATTCCGTTTCTTGCCCAGGTACTCCTGCCATTTTTGGCGGATGGCCGGATCGTGAGCGTCATTCAGGACATAAGCAATCGTATTCAGGGGAACCTGGACAACCCGCTCGGAGACAGCCAAGATAAGCTCGACTTCCTTGCCCTTGATGGCAATGCGGCTCCCATGCAGCAGGGTGCCGTCGGTGAGGGCGACTTCGGTGTATTTGAGGCCGGCAGGCAGCGGAACCGCTGGCTGGAAATCGATGCCGAGCACGGCCTGGAGCGGCTCAACGATGGTTTGGTTGGCTTCATCGCGCCAGGTAAGTTCTTTCTCGGTAAGGCGGACCAATTCCCCCTTGGAGGAAGGACGGCCCGGAACGAAATGGACTTCTCCCGCCCAAAGGGAGGACGTGCTTACCAGCAGGACCAGAAGATTCCGCACCGACATGAACACCTGCAATCGAGTGGAGGAAAACACCGGGCTGTGGTCGCACCGGCCAGCACGACCACAGCCCAGGGAAAACGACCGGCATGGCCAGGCTAAGGCTTACTCGAATCACTGGCCGCCAGTTTACGGAAATACGTTTCGATCACTTCACGATACTTGGGCGGCAGATCGCGGGTGAGTTCTTGCATCGCCTCGGCGCGTTCCTTTTCGGGGAGCTTTCCCCATTGCTTGGCGAGGCCTTCCAGTTTCTTCGGATCGACATGGCCAGGGCCGCCGTTGGTGGCGGGACGACTGTCCGGCATGGGGGCTCCCGGCCGCTGTCCGTTGCCGGGCTGTTGCTGGCCGCCGTTGGGGCAGGAGCCGCCGTTGGACTGGCTGGCTCCCTTGGCCTGGTTCTCCATCTGCTTGATCAGCTCATCGAGCCGGGCAACGACCTCTTTCTGGATTTTCTGCGTCTGCGGTCCGCCGCGGGCCAGCTCCAGGCGGCGCTCGATGTTATCCATCTTCCGTGCGATCTCGCCCAGGTCCTTTTCGCGCCACGATTGCATATCGAGGGCCATCAATACGGCCACCATCTTGTAGCGATCCGGGACATCCACGGCATCGTCCAGGAGCCGCAGAACCGTGCGGTTGGCCTGGTCTTTGAGCAGCAGCGCATGCTCCGCCACGGCCCGATGGAAGAGATAGCTGGCCGGATCGACAACCTGCTCCGGCTTCACGACTTTGAGCGTTTCCAGAGCTTCTTCATAGATGCGACGGTTCGACAGGGCCTTGGCAAAAGCGAGGGCCAGGTTGGCCTTGTAGAAGGCCGGCTTCTTGCTGTCTTTTAGCATGGCTGGAATGGCCGTGGGCGCCGCCTTCGATGGGTCGCGTGCCTCAGTCAAGACCTTCGCCGCCTCTTCATCGCCCAGGGCCAAGGTTTGGGCAACGCGGTCGAGGACGGGCCGCTCTGTCGACCAGATCTGTTCGAAGGTTTTCAAGTGTGCGTCGTCGGATTTGCCGACCGCTTTCAGCCAGGTCAAGGCCTGGCCGCGGACTTGCTCGGGGCTCGGCGCCGGCAGGGTGCCGAAGGAGACTAACTCCTTGGTGGTTTTCTTCTCGGGCTCGGCCCACGCGCCGCTTGTCCCCATGAGGGAGCCGGCAACGGCCAAGGCGAGAAGCGAAGGACGTAGGCTCACTTGTTTTTCCCCCTGTAAATGTCGTTGGTGATCGAGAATATCTTCTGCTGGCGCTGTGCCAGGTTGGCCAACTCCTTCTGAATGTCGGGGGCGTTCGCTTGTTCGCCGGTGTATTGCTTCCCATACGTTGCCGTCCGGCCATTGACACGAATTTGCATCGACCGAATCATCTTAAGCTCCGCTATACGGTCAATCAATGGCTGGTTGTTCTGTTGGTTGGATTGTTGCTGTCCCTGCTGGTTTTGCTGCTGCTTGTTCTGCAAGTCTTGCTTGGCCTTTTCCAGGGCTTCGATCATCTCCTTGAGCAAGGCGATGATGTCTTGCTCGATCGTTTGGGTCACAGCACCGACGTCGGCCTTGCCCAGCCGGCGGGCCACATGGGTCGCGTCATCCCGTACCGTGCTGAAGGCTTCGGGGAAAGCAACGGCGGAGCCTTCCGATTCGAGCAGTTGCAGGGCCAACCGAGCTTCCTGAACGATGAGCTGCTCCCGGTCCGAAAGCTGTAACGACCGCTGCTCCTCAGCACGGCTGGCTTTCTTGTCCGGGTTCTCTGCGATGGCCTTGTCCACGCGGAGGGTGCCATCCTGGACTTCCAACTGAAGGGCCAGCATGCGCTGGCAGCGAGCCTGCAACGCATCCAGCAGCCGCTTCATTTCTTCCTCACGAAGCTGGCGGAGAAGGGCTTCCCACTGCTTGCGGACTTCCTCCAGCTTTTTGATGGCATCGTCCTGGTTTTTGGAAGCGTCGTCATTTTTATCTTTATCGATATTGTCCTTGGCGTTTTTCTGATCGCCGGCGGCATCCTCGACGCGCTTCTGTCCCGGTAGTTGCTGCTCGGGTTGCTGGTTGCCATTGCTGGGTTGTTGCTGGTTGCCGCTCTTCTGCTTTCCCTGCTGATCTTGTCCTTTTCCTTGGCTCTTGTTCTGTCCTTGCTGATCCTGTCCTTTTCCTTGGCTCTTGTTCTGTCCTTGCCGATCTTGTCCTTTTTCCTGGCCTTTACTCTGTCCCTCCTTGCCTTCCCCTTTCCCTTTTCCGTCGGCCTTTTCCTTTCCTTGGTCTTGTCCTTTCCCTTTACCATCGGCCTTTTCTTTCCCATCGCCCTTGCCGTCGGACTTTTCTTTGCCTTCGCCCTTGCCGTCCGCCTTTCCTTTGTCGGCTTTATTTTCAGCTTTGCCTTCGGATCCCTTGGCATCCTTATTGTTCATGGCCTTGGCGATGTCCAGCGTGGACTTCCGCACTTTTTCTTGTTCTTTGCCCAGGGCCCCTTTTTCGGTTAGCTTGCCCTCGGTTTTGGCACGGAGGATCTTCTGTTCGCGAATCACTTTTTCCAGCATTTCGAGAAGTTTGCGCATGCGCTCCTCCTCGGCCTTCAGCCGGGCGGCGTCATCCCCGTTGGTCAACAGATCGAGTAGCTCGCGGATGTTGTTGGCCACGGTTCTGCTGAGCTGCATCGCCTCGCGTATTTCGGCGTAGTCATCCGTTTTGCTGTTCTTGAGCAGGCCGTTGAGCGTTTCGAATCGGGCGTCGATCCCGAGCTCACTGGACTTCTTGATCGCTGCTTTCAGCGTGACGGCCCGGTCCCGGTCTTCCGCTTTGCTGCTGCGCTCGAGGCGCTGGGCCAAGCGGAGGAGGGCCGCTTCGAATTCGCGGAACTGCCCGGCCAGGCGTTCCTGCGCGATGGCCACTTCGTCTTTTTCGGCAGCGACCGATTTTTCCTTCGGCGGAGTGGTCTGCGGATCGGCTCCCTCAGCGATGACGAGGAAAGCAAGGGTTAACGCGAAGACCGAAAGGAGTACACGGCGGGTCATAAAGAGGGTCCTCATTACGGCCAGGGTCGACGGCCTGTACAGCAGGATCCAGCCAGGGCGATTTCTCCGCCCCTATATTGACGAATTGTCCGCCTCTTACCAACATTTTAGCCCAGGAACGGTTGCGTGGGCACCTCAGAATTCCTTCCGATCCTGGCTACGGCCGCCCCCTGGATAACGGCCGGGCGGAAGATAAATGGTAAATTCGGTCCGGTGCTGAATGAGCACGCTGTGTGGTTGCCGCTGCTCGTCGTAGGGGACCAAGCCGAGGCGGTCGAACAGCCCCACGCGTGCCTGGATGACACGCCCCGAGGTACACCGCAGGCGGTCATGCCAGATGCTGTATGTGCCGAGCCGGCCATCGCGGCGGTAGTAGACTCCAGTCAGCGGATGCGTCAACGTTACCAGTCCCTGCTCCAAGTCGGGCAATCCATCCAAGGCGGCCACCGGCCGACCGGAGTCCTCCAGTTCTAACTCGACGGGTGCCCAATCGCTCCGTGTCGTCATCCGGTAGCGCGCATAACGTCCGGCCAGGGCGTCATAATCGCAATCAAAATGGATGCGTCCGCGATGCCAAGGCAGCTTCCAGGCGTACCGGGGCACAGCAACGGTCCAGGAGTCCAAGGTCGTACCGAAAAACCAGACGGCCCGCCGGCCGGTCGAGCGGTCGATCACATACGTTCGGTAGTTTGTTTGCCCGAAGCGGAACCGTAGCCAGGGCAGGGCAACAAACCGGAAGTCCTGATCCTCGAACGGAACCATCGAGACCCACACCAACGGTCTGCCATTGGATCCGGGGAAGCAATCCAGATCGAACGCCTGACGCACATGGGGGCGAACCCTGTCGGCAGGCACCGCATACGAAATGATGGCGAAGTGTTCAAGGGTCGCCAGGACATCGCGGCCAGAGACCGGCGGCCGAGTCAGCAGCTCGGCTGTGAATCGCAATCCCGTGAAAGCCTCGGATGCCATCTGCGACTCCCCGTGTTCGCGAACGGGCAATTCCCCGCTGCAGTTTTCGTTTCGCGGCGGTTCGCAGAACCGCCGCGAAACAAACCACAAATGGAGCGTATTTCAAGGACTGGCCGCCGTGTTGTGCCGGTATTTGAGGACCTTGACGTCTTCGATGGTGATGAGCCCTTCCGTAACTGCATCATCCAGGAAAGGGAGTAGCGTCTTGATTTTCTCCTGCGCATCCACGATTTCGATAAGAACGGGGAGGTCGGTGGAAAGTTCAAGGATCTTGGTCGTGTGCATGCGGCTGTTGGCACCGAAACCCATCGGGCCGCGCAGGACGGTCGCCCCGGCAAGACCGAGTTCTCGGGCCTTGAGCACAATCGCTCGGTAGAGCGGCTCCCCATGCCACGCATCGGACTCACCGATGAACACCCGCAGCAGTTGGCCGTTTTCGCTCCGTCTCATGATCGGAAACTCCTCGGGCGAGGGCAGCGTGGACAGGGGCGTGATCCTTCCGGGAACATCCAGTCGCATGGCAGCTTTCTGGGCGGCCGCACGGCTCTGGCGGTAAAGCAGGACGTGTGCCCGTTCCAGGGTCGCAAGCCCTTCGAGCACCACCTCCTCCAACACCGACAGGAACGCTCCAATTGTCTTGGGGCCATCTACCATTTCGACGATGAGCGGCAAATGCTCCACGATGGACCAGGCACTGCTTTCGAGCAAATTGCCGGTTACGTCGAGGCCAAAGAAGCCGCGGAGCACGGTGGCACCCGCAAGACCCTCTTTTTTCGCCCGCTGGACAAGCGTTTCCACGACCG
>Ga0070734_10001038_pt1 | contig 44960 bp, 39 predicted proteins | sample Coa_R1_8_FD_66444 | JGI IMG/M metagenome (GOLD analysis project Ga0070734, IMG submission 66444) | Surface soil microbial communities from Centralia Pennsylvania, which are recovering from an underground coalmine fire - Coalmine... | ecosystem: Environmental > Terrestrial > Soil > Unclassified ...
AACTTCGCAATCTGCTCTTCCAATTGCATGTGCAATTGCATCGTCCCCGCAATCGTCCGCACAGCTCCCGCGCCCACTCCCAATTTCTTCACCGCTTCGATCGAAGCCTTTCGCAGCCGCTTGTCTGTCGCCAATCCCAAATAATTATTTGACGCGAGATTGATCACTTCCTTCCCGTCAAAAATGCAAACTGGCTTCTGCTCGCCTTCCAACACGCGCAGCTTCGGCGCCACTCCCTTCGCCCTCAATTCGTTCAGTTGATCTGTGACGTACTGCAATGCATTTTGCTTCGTCGTTTGCGTTGCTGTGTCTGACATGATTTTCTCCGCACTTCCCGCTCCGGGAGCGCCGCTAGTTGTGACTGAGTCCGTTCGGATACAACAAAATCTTCCCCGCAAGCCCGCTCTGCAATTTCACAAACGCGCTCTCAAATTTCTCCAGGCTGATCCGCTCGTCAAACAACGCATCCAGATTCAGCCGCCCCGCCTTCAGCAGCGCCGTCATCTGTTCCCACGTATCGTACATACGCCGCCCATAGATTCCCTGCACCGTCGCGCCTTTGAAAATCACGTCGTTCACCAAATCCAGCGGCACGCTCTCCGTCGGAATCCCCAGCAATGACGCCCGCCCTCCTGCTCGCAACGCCTTAAATCCCTGCTGTATCGCGGTCGGATTCCCGCTCATCTCCAACAGCACATCCACGCCCGTCCCTGCCGTCTCGCCCAAAATTTTCCCAACCGCATCTTCCGCCACCGGATTGATCACCACGTCCGCGCCCATTTTCTTCGCCATCGCGCGCCGGTGTTCGTTCGTCTCCGTCGCAAACACGGTCGAACTCCCGCACGCCTTCGCCACGACGATCGACATCAACCCAATCGGGCCGCAGCCCGTCACCAAAACGCTCTGCCCCGCAATCGCCCCCGCCAGCACCGTGTGCACCGCATTCCCCAGCGGATCCAGAATCGCTCCATAGTGTTCCGGTATCGCCGCGTCCAACTTAATAATGTTCGCCGCCGGAATTTTCACAAAATCCGCAAATGCACCGTCCTGATCGATCCCGATAATCTTCACATTCGGGCAAATATGCGCTTCGCCCACGCGGCACTGATGGCAGTGCCCGCAATTCACATGCATTTCCGCGCTGACGAAATCGCCCGCCTTCAGCATCGCTACTTCATCGCCAACGCGTTCAATCACGCCGCAAAATTCATGCCCCAGCGTCACCGGCGGCTTGATTCGCCCCTGCGACCATCGGTCCCATCCATAAATATGCAAATCCGTCCCGCAAATCGACGCCGCCGCAACGCGCACCAGCACGTCCGTCGGCCCAATCGCCGGCACCTGCGCCGGCTCCATCGAAAGCCCTCGCGCCGCCTGCATCTTCCGCAACGCCTTCATTGTCGTCGTCATTCTGTCCGTTTACTTGCGTCGTGCTACCCACACGCGCAATTTCCGATGCTAGCACACCCACCCAGCTCCGTCCCGCAGCGCCGCCCGCACTCTCCAGCCTTTATTGTTTCCGGTACACAACCACATCATCGCCATACGAATGGCTCGCGCTAAACGCCACGCTCAACCGTCCCAAATATTTCAATTCCGGCGGATGCTGCGCCGGCAGCGCATTGTTGCAGAGGAAAATCCCTCCCGGATTCAACAACCTCGTAATCCCCGCCATCCCCACCGCCTGCCCAAACCGGTCGTAGTACACCAGCACATTCGTCGCGACAATCAGGTCGTAACCCGCGCCTTCCGCCAAATCCACCGTCTGCGCCACCACATTCAAGTCCAATGAACTCACTCGCGCCGCAATTTCCGGCCGAACCCGCACTGCTCGCGTCACCGCCTGCGGCAATGATTTCGGAATCGGTATCGCACGAACCTCCGCCCCAATCCCCTCTCCGAAATGCCGCCAATACTCAATCGCCTCCGGACTCCAATCCGCCGCCAGATCTCGCGGCAGTTGAATCGTGTAACCGCGCCCGCGCCGCGCAGCCCGTGCCAGCCGATCCACGTGGTCGAGCACGGTATGGTTCAAATCGAACGCAGTCAGCGCAACGCCCGTTTTGTCGCTTAATCCCAGCCGCGCCAGCGTATCCACCACCGCAAACGGTTGTATCGTCTGCAGCGGATAAAAATCGTACCCGCGGCGCTTGTCCGCGTAGTCCAACCCCGGCCCAATAATCGCCACGCGATGCATCGACCCTGCGCGGATCGCACCTTTTTTCAACATCGACGCCAGCGTTCGTTCCAACGCAAAATTCGGCAGCAGCGACGTATCCACGGACAATCCGCGATCCGCAAACAGCGTTCCTCGCACGCCGAGCGCCTCTCCCGCATCCGCCTGTCCCGCGCTGGCATCCACTTTCTTCTGATACTCCCGCTGCGCCTCCACAAATCGCTTCAGATTCTGCTCCAGATATTTTTCTGTTTCGCCGCTCGAAATTTTCTGCCGCGCCAAAAATGACTTCGCCAGCATCATCCTCTCGCCTGAGTTTGCCTGTGCCACCGCGCGAACGAACGCGATCAATCGCTGCCGCGCCAGCGGAACCAGCGCGTCGTCCTTCGCCGCTTCTTCATAACTCTCCACTCGCGGCAGGCTTGTAAACGACGTCCCGTACAAAATCAGGTTGCTGATCGAGTCGGCCACGCCCTCGTCAATCCGGCTTCGCGTCTCCGCGTCCTGCGCCGCAAGCCAGCGACTCCACGACTCCTCGCTATCCTCAAAGGGAAGCGTTTCGCCCAGCGCTCGAAATTCTCCAACCACTTCCCGCACTTCATCGAAATGTAGATAGCGGACTCGCGGAGACGACTGCGGAAGGCACGGAGCGCAGAAGCACAACGAGAACACGCCGGAAAGAACAGCAAATCCAATTCGTCCGCGGTGCGGGCTTCGCTTTCTCGAAAGCGATACCTCGCCAAAGGCGGCGGACACACACTCAGCTAGTTCCTTCACTTCACCGCCTCCACCACCCCAATCTTCTCCAGCGCCTTCAAATATTCCACCACCATCTCCAACGGTACCGGCCCATACTCCGCCGACACCGCATCCCGAATCTCCTGCGCACTCCTCTTCCCATCCGCAAAATTCAACACTTCATACGCGTACTCCTCCCCGCCACCCCACAATCCCTCATAACTCAACAGCTTCGGCGTCTCAATCCCCGCCGCCTTCGCACGCTCCGCAAAATAGTCGTACCCAAACACCGCGAGCGGTCCTTTGATTCCCTTCGCCCGAATAAACGCAAGCTTGCCTTCCGGAGATGCCGACCATGTGCAGTGCGCTCCGACCATCTCGTACTGCGGTTTAGGAAGCGTGGTCGCCAAAAAACCCTCAATCGACTTTCGTACATCTCTATAGTGGTTCCCGTACTGCTCGCCGACAATGCATTCGTCATGCTTTGATAGATTCAACGATCCCAGAACAATGCCGCGAGGATATGGCTTGCCTGTGAGAGCCTCAATAGAGCTGGCGTCTCGGAATCCCGCTAACGCCAAAAAATACCCGCTCGCCGCCCCAATAAACGCCGCCCTCTTCAATTTCGTCGCATCGATATTCGCCGCCGCATCGAAATTCGTATGAATGTACCGGTCCGGCCAATCATTCATATAAATCGTCGGTATCCCAAACGACGAATCCTGATACACATCGTGGTCGCTGCCCATCGTGTACGCCGAATACTCCGCCCGCAGCGGCTCTTTCCCGCCCTCCGGCGCCACCATCGGATACTCCGCCTTCCCCGTCGCCGCAAATTGGTACGACTCCTCATTCACCCAATCCGCAAACGCCCACGCCACGTCATGCACAAAACTCGGCAAACTCATCGGCCCGCGCGTCACGTGAAACACCGCCTTCGTCTCCGGCCCTCCTCCCACCATGTCCATGTGAATCACCGCCTTGATCCGCTTCGCCAATTCCGGTCCCGGAAGCAGCACAGGAGAATCCGCATCCGGAATCGGCGCTGCATCCGTCACGTGAATTCCTTCGCGTTCATCCTTATATTTAATTGGCTCGAACGAAGACCATTTCCCATTCAGCAGCGCCAGCGTCCCCTCAATCTCCGGCGGAAAGAAAAACTGGATGGTCCGCGCCGGCCGCGCTAGCTTTCCTTCTCCGATCAACTTCTGCAGCGTTCGCGCCACTTCCAGAATCGCCGCACATCCGCTCGCATTGTCATTCGCCCCCGGCCGCTGATGATCCAAGTGGCAACTGAACGCAATCACTTCGTTCTTCAGCTTCGCATCCGCCCCCGGTATCGTCGCCGTCACAACTTCATAATTCCCCGCATGCTGCCCCGCCTTAACGTGCGCCTGCAGCATGATTTTCTCTCCGCGTGCCAGCCGCTCCCTGAATCCGTGGGCCGTTTTCAGCGATACCATGAACGCAAATGTTTTGTTTGGAGAAAACGTGTTGAGATGCCCCCACCGAATCGCATCCTGATTTTCTCCCGACCATGCCGTTTTCTGGTTCTGCGCATAACTTACAATCCCCGCCGCGCCATACTTCCCCACCGCCAAATCCTGCACCGCCCCCGGCTGCGCACTCACCAGCACAATCATTCCTTTCACGTCTTTGCCGATGTAATCGCTTTCCTTCGTTCCTTCGCCGACATCAACAAGCTCAGACGTGAGATTAATATCGCTAATGCTGTCCTCAGCCAGCACAACGGGGTCTGTTTCGGAGCTGGCTACTGTGGCCTTAAGACCACAGCAGATATGCGACATGGTGTGAGCGTCCTTTTTGTAACCTCGAATCCACGAAACCTCCGACAAATTCGCATATTCCGTATCCCAGGCCGGTCGCGATCTCTGCGTTCCATAAAAAATCTTTCCATCTGCCGGAAACTCTAAAATCGCCACATCGCTCAATCCATACGCCCGCAACTGCTGCGCCACCAGCTCCGCCGCTTCATGAAATCCCTTCGACCCGCGCTGCCGGTGAAACCGCGCAATCCCTTCCAGATTCCGTTTCGCCGTCTCTCCGCTGATCTCATTCGCCAGAGCCGCCACATCCTTCTCCGGCAAGAGCGGCGGCTTCTGCCCCCGCGCTTCCGCTCCCACCATCAAACAAACCGCCGCCAACACTCCCATCGCTCTCTTCACGCTTTCCTCCAACGCAAAAACGGTGGCATAGACTTCAGTCTGTGCCAACGTCCAGCTTCTCCGCCGCGTAAACGACAGCATCTCATTCTTCCCTGTGCTCTCTGTTTTCCGCGCCTCTCGCTTTAACACCACCGCCAACTTAGTCACACCGCCGACGCCGTCGATTTTATTTTGTACCGCCGGCTTGTCCTGAGTGAAGTCGAAGGGCTTCCAGCCGGCGTTCTGCGCTCTACCAAATCCCCGCGCTTTCGGTTCACTTCCTTCATTCGCACTTCATTCACGTTCCCGACTGTTTTCAGCACCGTAGGTGCGCCATACTTTAGCCCAGCCCGTCAGGGCTGGGAACCTGTCCAAAAAAACGCCAAGTGCCGTAGGCGCGCCACACTCTCCCTCATTTAAATCCCATCTCCCGCCTCTTCTTCTCTGTGACCTCTGTGCCTCTGCAACCACCGCCCCCGCACCTCTCCACTCCCCAAAGTACAGCTGCTCCAAATCCGTCTCTTCGCTCAATTGTTTCGAATCTCTTTTCGTTCTAACGTTGTGCATGAGCTTCCGACTCACGTCGCTCCGCGCGGCCGCTTCCAAGAATTTTGGTCAGCCGCTGCCACTCGCCACGAGCCCGTCCTCTACGGGCTTTCGCCAAACGCAAAACGGTCAACGGTTCACCCAGGCCAATCACAACACGGGTGAACCATTCGCCAGCCTCCCAATCCCCGATTCCATTCCTTCGACCTTGCACCCTGCACTCCTAACTCGCTTCTTTTCATGCTCATCCAAACGCCTCCGCCCGCAACCTCCTTCGTTTGATACTCATACAAACTCCCCGGAGGCGGCGTGGCCCTCCCCGTCTCAAACTCCTTTGCTCTTTTGCTCTTTGCTTCACTCTTTCTTGCCCCGAGGGATTTCTGCGAGGGGTGCACGAACGGCACGCTCTTTTGCCGCACACGGCAACTCATCTCCTTATTTTTCAATCGCTTGCGCACTCTTTGCAAAAACACCCGGGGTGTACCCCCTGCCGCTGACACAACTTTCCGGCTCCAACGTAGTACTCTCTGAGCGCGCATCCAACATTCACATGACCACAACTCCTGGCCCAACCGATCCCATCGCCCTCCAGCTCGACCACGTCTCCCGCCACTATACCCTCGGCGCCTCCGCCATTCGCGCCGTAGACGATGTCTCCCTCACCATCCGCACCGGCGAATTCGTCGCACTCCTTGGCAGCTCCGGCTCCGGCAAATCCACTCTTCTCAATCTCATGGCTGGCCTCGATCGGCCTACCTCTGGCGCGATTCACGCCGACGGAAAAAATCTTGCCGCCCTGTCTTCCCTCGAACTCGCATGCTACCGCCGCAACACCATCGGCATGGTCTTTCAATCGTTCAATCTTCTCCCGCGCATGACCCTCGCAGAAAACGTCGAGCTTCCCCTTCGCCTCGCGGAAGTAGATCACGCTGAGCGTGACGCGCGCGTCACCGAAGCCTTGCAGCGCGTCAAACTCGATAAGCGCTCGGCCCACCGTCCCGCCGAACTTTCCGGCGGCGAACAGCAGCGCACCGCCATCGCCCGCGCGCTCGTCAATCGTCCGAAAATTCTTTTTGCCGATGAGCCCACCGGCAATCTCGATTCCGCCACCGGCGAAAACATCATGAACCTTCTCATCGAAATCAAGGAAACCCTCGGCATGACCATCGTCATGGTCACGCACGAGCGTCCTCTCGCTGAAAAATTCGCCTCCCGCCTCGCCATCATGGGCGACGGCAAACTCTTGAGCGACGGCGCAACCACCGGAGTCAAACAATGAAGCTCCGCGACATGACGGAACTCGCCGTCCGCAATCTTCGCGAAGCGATCTTTCGCAATTCCCTCACGACGCTTGGCGTCGCCGTTGGTGTCGCTTCTCTCGTTGCCATGCTTTCTCTCGGCGTCGGCCTGCAACAACTCGCCAGCAATCGCCTCACCAAGAGCGGCCTCTTTGACACCGTTTTCGTTACCCCGAAACTCAATTTGCGGGGCGGTGGCCCTCCCGCGGCCGCATCGCAAAAGCCGGAAACCCGTCTCCTCGACGAAGATGCGCGTCAGGAAATCACCAAACTTCCCAACGTCATCGAAGTTTTCCCGCAGATTCGCTTTCCCACTGAAGTTCGCTTCGATGGCAAGCCTTTTCCCACCGTTGTTGCCGGCATGCCGCTCTCTTCCAAACTCAGCGGCGCCTTCGACGGCATGAAAGGAAATTTCTTTTCGAGCGAAACTTCCGACGAAGCAATTCTTCAAATCGAATTCGCGAAGGAACTTTCCACCGACACCGCCTCTCTCGTCGGAAAAACGCTCGCCATTCGCTATGCCGAACGCCAGCAGCTTGACGACGGCACCGGCGGCTTCAGTATCGTTCCGAAAGAAAAGCAGCTAAATATCATCGGCATCGTTGAAACCGAACCCGCTTCCGGTTTCGGCGGCTACGGCAACGGCCGCCTTTTGATTCCGATCGGCGTCGCGCAATCGCTTCGCGCCGCTCAGGTCAATGACCTTCGCGACGTCGTTCGTGGCGGTCCGTCCAAGCCGACTTACGCCAGCCTCACCGTCCGCGCCAAATCCACATCGAACGTGGACGACATCGAAGCCGCCGTCAAAAAAATGGGCTTCGGCGCGTTCTCGCTTCTCGACGCATCCAAAAGTCTCAAAATCTTTTTCCGCGTTCTGGATCTTCTCCTCGGTCTTTTCGCCAGCCTCGCGCTCGCCGTCGCCACTCTCGGCATCGTCAATACGCTCGTCATGGCCATCCTTGAACGCCGCCGCGAAATCGGAGTCCTCAAAGCTCTCGGCGCAGCCGACAGCGATGTCAAAAGCCTCTTCTTCGTCGAAGCCGGCGTTATGGGTTTTGTCGGCGGAATCGCCGGAGTGATTCTCGGCTGGCTCATCGGCCGCGCTCTCACTCTCGCGACCAACATCTATTTAAAACGCCAGGATCTCCCGGGTGTTGAAATCTCCAGTGTGCCGCTCTGGCTCGTTCTTTTCGGAATCGGTTTCGCCGTCGCCGTCAGTTTGATCGCCGGCCTCTACCCCGCCTCCCGCGCCGCCAAACTCAATCCCGTCGAGGCCCTCCGCTATGAGTAGGTCTCACAATCTCCAAAGTTTCGTCATCGTTCGGCGAACCAAGAAGTTCGCCAATGGATTCCAGCGCGACACGTTGACGACGAAACGACTGCTGATCTGCGCTTTATTTTTTCTGCTGGTGCCGTGTCTTGCGAATGCGGCCACCGGCCGCGTCGCATGTAACACCTTCCTCAGCAAAATCCTCGCACACGCTGTGGACTACTGCGTTCTTCTTCCGCCCAGCTACGACTCCGACAAATCGCGGACCTATCCGATTCTCTATTTCTTTCACGGACTCGGCGATGACGAACAAATGTTCGTTCACACCGGCGGCTTTAATCTGGTCGAAGATCTTTGGGAAAGAAAGGAGCTCGGCGAATTCCTGATCGCCACTCCCGCCGCCGGCGCAACCTTCTACATCAACTCGCACGATGGAAAAGTCCGCTACGAGGATTTTCTCGTGCGGGAATTTTTGCCGGGCATCGAAAAGAAATTCCGCGTCAAGCCCGGCCGCGCCAATCGCGCCGTCTCCGGAGTTTCCATGGGCGGTTACGGAGCGCTCCATCTGGCATTTCGCCACCCGGAACTTTTTTCCGCTGCCAGCGCGCACAGCGCCGCGCTCATCGAAAGGTTTCCGTCGTTTCTCGGAAGCGGCGCCGCGCAAAACTCGCCGCGCGCACGCGTGTTCGGCGGAACGTTCGGCAATCCTCCCGACGCCGCATTCTGGGAACGCAATTCTCCCATCGCGATGTCCCGGACCGCGGCACTCGCAAATCTAAAAATCTATTTCGATTGCGGCGACGCGGACGATTTCGGTTTTGAAGCCGGTGCAACGGCGCTCGATCGCGCTCTCACGTCCCGAAAACTTCCGCACGAATTTCATCTCTACCCGGGCCGTCACGACTGGCAATATTTCGCGACACACCTTCCCGCTTCGCTCGAATTCCATTCGAGGCTTTTCGCAAAATGATGGGGGAAATTCCTACTGCTGTTGTTGATGCTGGCTCGCGAGTTCCGCCGCCGCTGCTCGCGCAGCATTATCTCGCGGCGAGCGGATGATCATCGCCGGCGGCAACTCTTCCGGCGCCGGCGCGTCCACTTCCATCACGAGAACGGAAACGCGCAACTCACTTTCCGCTTCGCCGCGATGCACACCGCGCGTCGGCGGAACATCCGCATAATCCCGCCCCACGGCCACTCGAATATGCCGCTCGCAACCCAACAAATTATTTGTCGGATCGAACGCCACCCATCCCAATTCGCCCAGATACGCTTCGACCCACGCGTGAGTGGCTCCGGCGGGAGAGCGGTCGTGCGCCGTGTCCGCGTGAAACAGATAGCCGCTCACGTAGCGGCACGGAATTTTCAGCGGACGCACCAGCGCAATCATGATATGCGCAAAGTCCTGGCACACACCGCTGCGCGAACGCAACGCATCATCGATCGGCGAATTCACGTTGGTTGTATTTGTGGCGTAATCAAACAATTCGTAGAGCCGCGCATTCAATTCCTGCAACAACGCAAAGGGCATATCGCGACGTTTCAATTCAAGTTCCGATTTCAATTTCTCCAGGAGTTCCGTCGGCGATGCAAACTGGCTCGGAACCAGCATTTCCCAGTAATCGCCTTCGGAAACGCGCTCGTCCAATTCCTCCCAATTACTTCCAGTTGCGCCGTCCAGATCCGTGCGAGGCGAAACGTCCACAATCGCCTGTGCGGTCACTTCGATTTCCTTATGGCGGCCGGGAATATCGAAATGATGCACGGCGTTGCCAAAAAAATCGCGATAGAGCATCACGTTTGCGCGTGGCCTTACGTCGAGCGAAAAGGTAAGACACCTTTGGCGGACGTCACTGCGCGGCTGCGTACGCACTTCCATGACGCTTTCGCCGACCGCGGGCTCGTAGCAAAAAGTTGTCGAATGGCGGATCGAGTAGGTCATGACGCGAGTTCCGTTTCGATCGGGTAGTCGAAATAAATGTCGTGAATCGCGGACTGAATTTCTCCGCACTCGTTGAGGACGCTTTGAAGATAAGCGGCCACGCCGCCTGACATAATTTCTTCGATCTGGCTGAAGCTGAGTTGCGCGCGCAAACGGCCGGCGATTCTCGTGGGGAGTTTCGCGCGGCGCTCGGTGAGATCGCCGATGATGTGAAGCGCGGCATTCACGCGATCGACGGAGAATCGCACGGAGTGAGGAAATTCCGGATTGAGCAGAAGAAATTCCGCGACGCGCAACGGACGAATTTCCGCGGTGTGCGCCTTGCAATACGCTTCAAACGCGGTGCAGCCGCGCAGCAAGCCGACCCACTCGAGGTATTCCGGATTTTCCACGGCGTGATCGGCCAGATGCGTGATACGCGCGAAGTGAGTTGTCATTAATTTCGCGAGCGTATCGGTGCGTTCGACATAGCGGCCCAGCTGAATGTACTGCCAGCCTTCTCCGTGGCTCATCGTTGCGTCGGTGACGCCTTGAAAGAGATGAGCGCCTTCCTGAACCAGTTGGAAGAACGCATGCGAGCGCAAAACCCAGCCTTCTTCCGGCTTCCAGTCCATCACTTCGAGATAAAGGCGGTTCATCTGTTCCCACATGCGAGTGCTGCATTGTTCGCGCACCTGGCGCAGATTTTCGCGCGCGGCTGCGATACACGAAACAATGGAAGATTGGTTCTTGCGGCTGAAGACCAGTGTATTGACGAGGTGCGTTGGATCGACGGCGCCCTGCACTCCCGGAGCGCGCAACGCTTCCAGCACGAATCTCCAGCGGCCTGCGCCAACGTCCGGCGACTGGTCGAGCCAAAGCTGAAGTTCGACATCGACGAGGCGGGCGGTAAATTCGGCGCGCTCGAGATAACGGCTCATCCAGTAGAGGCTGTCCGCAACGCGCGAAAGCATGCCGGCTTCGCGCTGGAAAGAGCCCGCATAGTAATTTCTAGGTGGGCGCATCGTTTACGCGAGCCTGCCTTCCTGCCGGGCAATTGTTTTCAATTTCGCAGCGTCGGCGGCGAGGTCTTCGCTGACTTCGCCTTCGCGCAAGACCCAGGTGTCTTTGCTGCCGCCGCCCTGCGAAGAATTGACGACGAGCGAACCTCTGCGAAGAGCGACGCGCGTAAGGCCGCCGGGCACAAGCGTGACTTTTTCGCCCATCAAAATGTAAGGACGCAAATCGATGTGGCGGGATTCGACGGCGCCGTCGATGAGGCAGGGAGCGCAGGAAAGCGAAAGAGTCGGTTGCGCGATGTAATTTCTAGGCTCGGCGAGGATTCGCGCACGAAATTCTTCGCGTTGCTGGAGCGTGCTTTGAGGACCGATCAGCATGCCGTAGCCGCCGGATTCGCCGACGGCTTTTACGACCATATCTTCGAGATTCTCCAGAACGTGCTGGCGCTCGGAAGGATTGGTCATCAAAAATGTGGGAACGTTCGAGAGAATCGGGTCTTCGTTGAGGTAGTACTTGATGAGCTGCGGCACGTACGCATAGATGGCTTTGTCGTCGGCGACGCCAGTGCCGATGGCGTTGGCGAGCGTGATGTTTCCGGCACGGTAGGCGTTGAAGAGGCCGGGCACGCCGAGCGTCGAATCGGTACGGAAACAGAGGGGATCGAGAAAATCGTCGTCGACGCGGCGGTAGATGACTTCGACGCGGCGGAGGCCGGCGGTCGTGCGCATATAAACAATGTTGTCGTGAACGAGCAGGTCGCGGCCCTCGACGAGCTCGATGCCCATCTGCTGGGCCAAAAAAGTGTGTTCGAAGTAGGCGGAGTTGGAAACGCCGGGCGTGAGGAGCACGGTGGTCGGATCTTGCGGGTAGGAACAATTTTCAGGTGCGAGAGAGCGCAACGTCGCGAGCAGCGCTTGCGGATAGTGATCGACGGGCCAGACGCCGTAGTCGCGAAACATCGAGGGGAAAACGCGCTTGAGGACTTTGCGATTGGCGAGCATGTAGCTGACGCCGCTGGGAACGCGCAGATTGTCTTCGAGGACGGCGAACGTACCGTCGGGAAGACGGACCAAGTCCGTGCCGCAGATGCTGACATAGATGTCGCGGGGCACGTTGAGGCCGCGCATTTCGCGGCGGAAGTGCTTGCAACTGTAAACGAGTTCGCGCGGGACGATACCTTCGGCGAGGATTCGGCCTTCGTGGTAAATATCGCGGAGGAAAAGATTGAGAGCGGTGACGCGCTGGGTCAGACCTTTTTCGATTTTTGCCCACTCTTTGGCGGGGATGATACGGGGCAAAAGATCGTTTGGAAAGATTTTTTCGGTACCTTCTTTGGCTCCGTAGACGGTGAAAGTGATTCCTTCATGAAGGAAGGTGAGATCGGCGGCTTGCTGGCTTTTACGCAGCTCTTCAGGAGGCAGACCGAGAAGTGTTTGATGCAAGGCGCGATAGTGCTCGCGGGGCAAACCGCTGGCTTCAAACATCTCGTCGTAAGCCGTGTCGAGCTGATAGTTCACGAACGAGGAGGGTACCTTAAAAAGCGTTGGTCTTGCTGCCGCGGTCATAGGTCTTACCAAAAACGGAGTGCGATGGCCTCTTTGGCGTTCGAAGTTGCAGACGCGACTTCCCAGAGGGTGCCGACCGGAACAGAGGGCGGTAACCCAGAGTGGCACTCTAGGCGCGCGGTGGGACGGCGTCCAATCGAATTTCTGGATGCAGCGGATTGCAGTTTTGCGTGGAAGCAGCGTCCGAAGCGGCGAGTCCAGCTATTTCTTGGTTTTTTCGAGGGTGATGGAGCCGTTAGTGAGAACCTGAAAAAGGAAGTGCTGCGTAGCCACCATTTCCGGCACGCGCGGATCCTGAGTAAGCACGTGGAAGACATCGGTGTCTTCGGGTAAGTCGCTCAGGATATGGGTGTGAAAGCCTGCTGCGAGCTTCTTACCGTTGCCGGGAGGTGGACCGGTTTCGAGGATGGATTTATGGAGTTGGCGCTTTCCGACGATTTTCGTGCCATCGGCGGAAATCAGATAACGGACATCGCCGCCGAGCGGATAGACGCGCGCCTTGGTTTGCGCTGGATAGACGTAGACGAAGAGCTGGTCTTGCGGGGCGGGCAGAACGGCCATGTTGTAGGGGCGATTTTCGCCGTGGAACTCATGTTGAGCGAGTTCGATGGCGCGGGCGGCGAAAAGATAGAAGCTGTTGTCGGCGCGTTGAGCATATTCCTGGGAAACGCGGAATTCGCGAGGTTGTTCCTGCTGGACGGCTTCGTAGTGAATTTCGAAGAGATTTTTGTCGGCAGTGAGTTTGCCGAAGACGACGGTCCAACGGCCATTTTCTTTTTTGGCGATGTAGTGCTGGCCTTCAACGGTTTTGGGATTGGCGGTTTGCACGGCGTCGGAAGCGTGCCATGCGGCCTGATCGTATTCGTTCAGCAGAATGCCGCGCTCGGTGATGGCGGCCAGGTCGGCAGGGGCCGGCGCTGTGGGAGTTTGCGCGGAAAGATGCGAGGCGCCGATGGCACAAAGCAAAATGTTTGCCGACAGCATTCCGGCAAGTTTTTTTGTCCGCAAAGCTTTCCGCTCCGAAAGAGTGCGACTTGGAGTAACACACTATTGTCTATTCAATGCGGGAGCGGCGTCCATGATTTCTCGATGTGAGGAAAATTCGGGCTCGGGGACGAGATTAGAAATGGATGAGGCGAAAAAAGGGCCAGCAAAACTGCCGGCCCCTTTTTGCTTGGGCGCTGCGGGGAAGGTTTCAGGCTTGTTCCTTGTTCGCACAGCAGTCGTGGATTTTGGCAGGTTCAACATACTGAGCCTTGGCGTCGACGACTTGATTGTTTTCATATTTGTCGTGATGACGGACCCAGGCCATCGAATGCTTCAAACCTTCTTCGTTGCGGCCTTTCGGGGCGATGTCGAGAAAGTTGTACGCACCGAGAAAAATGTCGAGCCCGCGAGCGTAGGTTGAGTAAGTGTGAAAGATGTTGCCGGCCTCGTCTTTGTAGAAAGCGCTTGCGCCGGGGCCTTCTTCACTGGGGAAGGTCGTTTCGGAATAGTTGTAATGGACTTTGCCTTTGGCGCGCTCTTCCGGCGTGAAGGAGACGTGATAGTCGTAGTTGAAATCGGTGCCGTTGGACGAGACCCAGTTGAACTTCCAGCCCATGCGTTTTTTGAAGGCGGCAATTTGCGGCATGGGGCCACGGGAGACGGCGGTGAAGCTGACGTCGCGCGCGTTGATGTGCGGCAACATCCCGTCGAAGTGATCGCCGAGATAGGAGCAGCTGGGGCACCCTTCCGCCCAGTTTGGGCCGAACATGAAGTGATAGACGATCAGCTGGCTGCGGCCGTCGAAAAGATCGGCCAGGGTAACTTTTCCGTTGGGGCCATCGAAGACATAGTTCTTTTCGATTTTTTCCCAGGGAAGATCGCAGCGCTGTTTGCTGAGTTCGTCGCGGAGGCGCGAGAATTCCTTTTCCTTTTTGAGGAATGCCGTTCGCGCTGCGATCCACTCGTTGTGAGATACGACTTTCCTGCTTGCTGCTGCGCTTGTTGCCATTTCTGATTCTCCTTAATCGAGTTTATTGCCGTGCCTTGATCGCGAAGCTGTCGTCGACCCGGATTACCACCACGGCCAACGGCGTTCCAGCATCGTCTGTGACGAACGGACCCAGAGCGCCGGGCTGGTTCCCGCCGAGCATTGAATTTTCGTAGTGTGGGGAAAAAACCATCATATGAGGATGCCAGTGGCCGACGGAGCCAAGAATCTGGTCCGCGGACCACATGTACGCGAAACTGACTCTGTCCCTTTTGGGCAAGGCGCCGGTGGAGTAAGCGTCCGAAACCGCCTTTGCGATCTCGTCCGGGGTTTTACCTTGCAGGCCGAGCTTATGGCGGAGTTCGTAGTAAGGCACTACCGTTTGCGCAGCTTGCGGGTCGAAGCAGATAGGCGCGCGGAGTTTGGAGTCATAGACGAGGTTGCGAAGGTCCGCGGGCGTAAAAGTTGGCGCCCCGAACCCGCGCATCACCAGGCAGACAAATCCATTGTCGCCTTCATGAACGACCTGAAAGCCGGAGGCAGTCAGGACTTTGATCGTGGCTTTGCCGGAGATGTTGTCAGGAGCAGCGCTCTTTGCCAGAGCAATTTCGGCGTCTTGCGGCATCAGGTACTCACTGACAGGCGCGTACTTCATTTCCTGTGCAGAAGTTCCCAACGCGGCAAAACCGGTCAGCAAGAAAAACAGCGAGAACTTGAGATATCTCATATCGATTTAGATTTCCTCTCTGTCACTTTAAAGTTTCGAGGTGGCGCTGAAGTTATGCCGCGACGGCTTTGCCGCCCTGCTTGGCTTCGCGCATTTGCGAAATGACTTTGCGGATGGCGGCGTTGGAGCCGGGGCTGGTCCTTTCACGCCAAGCTTCGAGGCGCGCGCAGTGAGCTTCAAGATTGCCGAGGAATTTTTTGCTGGCGAACATCTCGCGCCAGCCGGCGAGGACTGGCTTCACCTGCTGGAACACGGCCCACTCTTCACCACCGTTTTCGAAGAGGAGATCTTCGTTGACGAGGCCGCGATTGGACATGCTGGCGACCATTTCCCAGTAGGTGAGGACCTGGCGCATGTGGGCGTTTTCCCTGGTGCCTGGCGGACAGATTTGCATCACGTCGTCCAGGTTTTGCGGATGGAAATGATCGGAAAACCATTCCCTCGCTTCCCGCAGACGCGGCTCGCGCCGGAGGTCGTACAACTTGATTTGCAGATTGGCTTGCTCGAACGTTGCTTCACTCATGATTCCTCCTGAAATTTAACCGCTGAAAAATTAACCGCCGGAAAGTTTTTTGGTGTTGCGTTTGAAACGCAGCCTTGCAAGGAGCGCTGCCACGCCCCCGGTTGATACAAATCCGCCGAGCAGGAGAGCTGTAGTTGACATGCACGCGGGACACATTGGAATCCTCTTGAGGAACGGCTAGGCCGCCGACTGAGCCCGTTGCACAAACGGCGCCGGCTCATCGGCACTTGGGCCCCAACTCGCCGGCACGGGCACATTGAGGATACGGAGATAGACGCTGAACTGACCGCGATGCTGGTACCAGTGATTGAGCATGACGTCGCGAATAAATTGCTGGCGGGGCATGGCGAACAATTCCTTGTCGCCCTGGAGCAAGCGCCAGGTTTCCTGGAGCTTCTGGTCATCCATAGCCGACAGCAGGCTTTTGGCCGTCGTGACGCTTTCCTCGAACGCCTGCAGAACTTCCTGGCGGCTGGCAGGCTGCGGCATGTTGGCGAAGTCCGGAGCCTGCGCGGTGGTGTTTTGCAGGGCCCGGATGACGCCGCCGGGGGTGCGCGCAAGATGCAAAGCGAGTTGGCCCGCTGACAGAGATTTTTCATGCGGCTTCCAGGTCAAGCGGTCTTCCGGCAAACGCTCCAGGAATTTGCGGGTTACTGGAACTTGCCCTTCGAACTCCTTCAAAATAGCTTGTGCAATCGACATCGTGATTCTCCCTTTGATGGTGTGACTGGTACTTCTTTCCGCTGCGACAACTACGGACCCGTTTGGAGCCAGTTTCAATTCGGCTTGGCGCGTTCAGCGGCCGCTTTGACGCGGGCGTGAATCGTGGCCCAGCCCTTAACGACGCCTTTGCGGTGTTCGTCTTCGATGAGGCCCAAAGCCAGATGCCGGAACTTGATCAGGGTGCCGCCGGGTTCTTCGCTAAGGCGATATTGCAGATTGGAGCTGACGGGATAGGACATGAAGAGCGGGCCGCTGAATTCGAGAAGCGTGGGACGCTTGATGGCTTGCACGCTGGCCCAGAAGTGGCCGTTGCCATCGCCCAGATCGCGGTACCAGCGGCCGCCGGGCCAGGCTTCCAGGATCATCGGCATGGGGCGGCTTTCACCAGCTTCATTGAGAGGCCCGAGCTGTTCGAGAAGCGCTTCGAACGTCTTTTGAATGGACGCGCGCACGTGGATTTCTTCGGTGATGCTCAGCGTAAGGTCCTCGATGCTTGCGTGAGTTGCTTGTTTTGCCGTCGGCATTACTCTCTCCTTTTTTGTTTGCAAAAAAAATGAGGCGAACAACTACAAATCCGATTTCTTCTCCGCGTTCTCTTTCACCTTCGCCAACTGGTGCCGCCACATCCGTTCAAACGTACTCGTCCACTCCCACAGCGGGCGAATCGCCGATCCATTCACTCGATAGAGCATCTGGCGTCCCTCCCTGCGCGCTTCGACAAGACCGACTTCCTTCAGCACTTTAAGATGCTTCGAAACGGAGGGCTGCTCCAGTTCGAGCGCATCGACGATTTCGCTGACGGAGCGCTCCTGCATCGCGATGAAGTTAAGGATGTCGCGACGGCGAGGCTCGGCAACGGCGTTGAAGGCGTCGGAGGTTGTGGAAGCGCGTGCCATGGTCCAAATATATTCCCATATCGGAATATGTCAAGCATTATTTTTTGGGGCGCTTTCAGGGCAGGGCTGCTGCTCATTGCTCGCAGTTCGTGGCTATACTGTTGCGGCCAATTCATGACCCGACCATCGCTTGCTCGTGTTCTCTGTTTTCTGCTTCTAGGCCTCGCGTTTTCTTCCGCGACATATGCCGCCAACTCGTGGGTAGGAGTCTTGCTTGATGCAAGCGGCAAGCCTGTTGCCGGGGCGACGGTGCAGTTGCATGCGATAGCGGACGGGCGGGAGTACGAAGCAAAGACTTCCGCGGCGGGAGAATTTCATTTTGCGGCGCTGGAGCCGGGGGAATACCGGCTGTCAGTCGGGTTTGAAGGAAAGACGTGGTTGCTGGCGGCGCCTTATGCCGTGTCGGATGGATCGCCGCTGAACGCGTCGATTATTTTGTCATCGCAGGACCAGACTTTGGCTCTGCGAGGCGCTGCGACAGCACAAGGGAGCGGCGGGGAGCACCTTTCGTCGGGCGAAGTGTCAAGCTTGCCGCTGAACACGCGCGATTTCAGCAAATTGCTTTTGCTTGCCGCGGGGACGATGACGGACACGAACGGCGCGGCGAACTTCACGCAGCAGTTTGCGGTGAATGGGCAGCGCGGGACGGCTTCGGTGTTTGCGGTGGATGGCGGGGATACGAGCGATCCGGAGCTTGGCGGCGCGACGTTTTCAAATTTCAACGTGGATGCGATTCAGGAGGTGCAGTCAAGCTCCGGAGTGATGCCGGCGGAAATCGGGCATGGCGCGGCGGGGTTCACGAACGTGGTGACGAAGTCGGGGACGAATCAGATTCACGGCAGCGCGTTCGAATTTGTGAGGAACGCGGCGTTCGACGCGCGGAATTTTTTCGATCATCCGAATGCAGTCGATCCGCGGCGGATTCCTCCGTTTGCGCGGAATGAGTTTGGCGTGACGATTGGCGGGCCGGTGGCGCTTCCGCATGTTTATGAGGGGCGGGATAAAACGTTTTTCTTTGGGGAATATCAGGGATTCCGGCAAGTGCTTGGGACGACGCAAGTGCTTGCGGTTCCGACGGCATTGGAGCGCCAGGGCGTCGATACGCTGAAATTTTCTGACGGCACGACGGATACGCTGACGGTTCCGGTGAACGCGGCGATTGTGCCGATTTTGAACCGGTATCCACTGCCGAATCTTCCGAATGGGCCATTTGGAGACCGGACGTTTGCGACTTCATCGAAAGTTGTCACAAACACGGACCAGTTTTCAATTCGGGTGGACCATCGAATTTCGGATAAGGCGAACTTCTTTGCGCGATTCAGCTTGAATCAAGTGCGGGGGCCGACGACGAATCCGGACCAGACGGCGGTCGATCCGACGTTTGCCGTGAACTTTTTCGATCATCAACGGAGCGGGGCGATTCGTTACACGAGGACGGTGACTCCGAATTTGAGTTCGGCGACTTCTTTCGGATTCGTTCGAAGCACGCCTGTGTTTCCGGCAACGAATCATTCGGACGTCGCGCTGGGGTTCGGCGATGGATCGTTTCAGACGTTTAATAGCGCGGATGGGTCGATTTTCGGTTCGTACGGGCTCGTGTACCAATTCAAACAGGACATGACTTACGCGCGCGGCGCACATTCGTTCAAGTGGGGAGCGGAGATTCGCTGGAACAGGGACTCCACGGTATTCGGCACTAACCCAAGCGGCGAATACACTTTCGGCGGAGGCACGGCGTATTCGCCGGTGTTCATTCCGTCTGCGAGCGGAACGCATGACATCCAACCAGGCGGCGCGTTGCCGGATTCGCTGACGGGATTGCTGACGGCAACGCCGTTTTCGTACACGATTACAGCGCTTTACCGATTGACGCCGGGAGGCGACCGGTTCGACGTGGCGGCGGTGCGGCGAGAGGCGTACAACTTTTATTTTCAAGACACGTGGAAAGCGACGCCGAAGCTGACACTAACGTACGGGTTGCGCTACGAACTGAACAGCCGAATCAAAGAAGCAAAACACCGAACGTCGATTCTTGAGCCGCTGGACGCATCAGGAAAACAGACTTCTTTTTTTGCGCCGGGTGCGCGGCTTTCATTTCTCTACAATCCACAGCCGGTGTTCCCACTGGACAAGAAAGGATTCGGGCCGCGAGTTGCGGCGGATTACGCGTTGACGCAGACGGCGACGCTACACGCCGGCGGAGCGATTACGACAGTGCTCCCGAATTTGTGGCAGGACAATTTTGTGACGGGAGGAATTCCGCTGGCGTTTCAACCAAATGCCACGGCGCTGAAGAGCGTTCCGGTGCCCTTTTCCACGAGCGTCACGCAGCTTACGTTGCCAGAGCCGTACACGACGACGGGCGCGCTGCTTTTTGCGTCGGGTGATACAGCGAAAGTGGCGGCGAATACTCCGATAGATATTCAACGATTCCAGAATGACCTTGCTGCGCTGACGCCCGGGCACGAGGTGCAACCGCTCACGGCAGGAGTGATCTCGCGGAATTTCCGCAACGGGTACATCGGAACATGGACTGCGGGGCTGGATCGGGACTTTCACGTCTTCAAACTAAGCGCATCGTACGTCGGAACAGCGGGAGTGCACTTGCAATCCGTGCTTTTTCCCAATGGCTTTTTGGGAGCGAGCCCTGAGTTTGCGCCGTACACGCAATTCGATTCTTCCGGGAACATCACTGGCGGATACAGTTCGCTGTTGATCATGAGCAACAGCTCGCATTCGAGTTACCACTCGCTTCAGACGAGCGTGACGCAGAATAATGCGCGAATCGGATTGAGTTTTCAGGCGAGCTACACGCTGGCAAAGTCGATAGATGACGCGAGCGCCCTGCTGGGAGGACTGCCAGCGAATGCAGGCGCGATCATTCAAGCGCCGCCGCAGGATCCGTTTCAACCCGAGAAGGACAAAGGGCCGTCCACGTTTGATATCCGGCACGGACTTTCATTGAGTGCGTTTCAGGCGTTACCGTTCGATCGAGTTCATTTTCTGGATGGAATCAGCAAACGCGTGACATCCGGTTGGCAATTGCTGAACATCACGAGCATCTCGTCCGGGGCGCCGTTTTCCGTGTATTCAGGAGTGCAGCAAACGGGAGTCGGACTCAATGGCGCAGACCGGCCGGACTTGCTCACAATGCCGCAACTTTCGACGGGCCGCACTATTCGCGAGGATTATTTTGGGATGGGCGCGAACAACAAGGATTTCTTTTCGATTCCGATCGGCGTTGCAGGCGGCACAGGACCAAACCAGGGACGGTTCGGGACGCTGGGACGCAACACGTTTCGCGGGCCGGCGTTTCATCAATTCGACTTCGCGCTGATCAAGGACACGTCGTTCGGACGGCGCGGAAAAAATGAACTGGGAATTCTGGAATTTCGCGCGGAGTTTTTCAATCTTTTCAATATTGTGAATTTCGGCTTGCCATCCAACACGGTGCGCGGTTCCGGCTTCGGCTTTATCAGCCGGACTGCCGGCACTTCCCGACAAATTCAGTTTTCGCTGAAGCTGATCTACTGACACAAACAGATTCACCAGAGTTGCGCGACGGCTTCTTCGTCAAATGTCGGTTTGGGTCCATTCCAATTGGATAGATGAATCAGGCCAAGATAGGGCTTTGCTCCCGGATCGTACGCCACGCGAATGCTTCCGCCTCTACCGTTTGCGCCATCCCATCCATTTCGGCCGTCGTGGCCATCCAAACCGTTGCTGCCACTGGGAGTTCCCATGCCGCCGGATCCGCCTTTTCCGCCGCGGCCACCCTTTCCTCCCGAACCGCCGCGCCCGCCGTCGGCTTTGACCGTCAGCGAACCTCCTTGCGGATCGATCAGAAAGAGCTTCTCTTTATTTTCAGCAGTGACGCTGACTTCGAGCAGAGGATGATCGCCGGACCGCAGCGCGACGCGGATCAGCACATTCGGCGCGCTGCCGCCGGCGCCTCCATCTTTTCCGTCGGAACCATCCGTGCCGTTTCCGCCGTTGCCGCCCGGCGAAGGATTATTCGGATCCATGGAGCCGGTGCTGCCGCTTGTTCCGTTCGATCCATCGAGTCCATTCAATCCATCGGAGCCGCTGCGGCCGGAAAAATTTGCGACGTATGGAGCATTGTACTGAATGGGGATTTCGAGTTCAGCGTGCAAGTCGGGATGACTCGGAGCAGTGATGACCACGTGCCCCGATTTTCCTTCGGTGATTCTCGGATCGTCGTTCAAATAAAGAATTCCCTTGTCATTGACCTCAACGACCGTGGCGTAAACAGTCAAGTCGTTCCACATCACCTTGCCGCCGCCTTTGCCCTCGGTCAGCAAAACTTTGCCATCGGGCTGAGTTAGTGTTGCGACAAGAGCAACTCGCTGGCCGGGCGCGATGCCGGTTCCGGTGGCGAGCTTCGCGGACATGGAAGTGACAGGAGTTTTTTCGAGCCGGACGCGCGCACCAAGACCAACTTTGATGGCGGAGCATCCGAACGCGGCCAGAGCTGTGGCGAGACACACGGACCAAAGATACCGACTTCTCGCCGACGTTTGATGGTTGTGATTCCTCATCGCGTGCAGAACAGATGGATACATAAAGCCCTCGCGAGAGGCCGTTTGCTGCGGGTTCGCGGCCGGGAATAACTGAACTTCTTACTTACTTCACACTTATGAGACGTGCCGCGCGCGTTCCGCGTTTCCTTCTCGCGGAACGCCTTCTCAGCTCTCATGGGTGCGGGAAGACCTGTTATCATCCCCGCCGTGCTCGATTCGGGGGTTTGATGAACTTTTCACAGCGCCTGGAAGAGATCCGAACCGGTTTTGACCGGCCGTTCTGGGTTGCAAACGTCAGCGAGCTATTTGAACGGCTGAGTTATTACGCGGCGTTCGCGTCGCTGGCCAGGTATCTTCACGAAGCGCTTGCATTTCCGACGGAACGAGCAGCCGATCTTGCGGGACTTTTCGGCGGGCTGGTCTGGTTCCTTGCGATTTTCGGGGGCGCCATCGCGGACCGGCTTGGATTCAGGCGGGCGCTCTCGCTGGCGTATCTGATTCTGAGCGGCTCGTATTTCCTGCTCGGCTCGATTGGCGCTCCGTGGCTGGCGCCAGTGCGCGACGCCATACCATTGACGCTGCTGGTCACGTTCGTGGTGATGCTGCCGGCGCTGGGTGTTGCGCTGGTAAAGCCGTGCGTTGTTGGCACGACGGCACGCGCGTCGAAGGAAAACGTGCGCTCCGTCGGATATTCGATCTACTACACGCTGGTGAACATCGGCGGCGCCCTGGGACCGTTTGTTGCGTCCTGGGTTCACAAAACGATGAGCGTGGAGAACGTTTTTCGAGTGTCTGCGGCATGCGTTTTCGTGATGTTTTTCGGAGTACTGTTGTTTTTCAAAGAACCGCGCAAGACGGACGAAGCGCGGGTCACGTCGCTGGCCGAAACGGGCCGTAATTTTCTGAAAGTTCTCGGCAATCCGAAATTCATGATTTTCCTGCTGTTGTTTTCGGGCTACTGGATTGTCTACTGGCAGGAATTCATCACGTTGCCGATTTACGTGCATGACTATGTAAGTTCTACGGCCGACACAGAGAGGATGCTCGCGACCGGCCCGCTTATCGTCATTGCGCTCACAGTGGCCATCAGCGTCCTGACGCAAAAAACGGCGGCGTTCCGCGCGGTGCTTCTTGGAACGCTAATTTCGATGGTGGCATTCGCGGTGCTGGCGATCTGGCCGACCGTTATCGCCGTATACGTGACGCTTGCGATCGTCGCACTCGGCGAACTGACGCAGCAACCGCGGTACTACGATTACATCTCTCGGCTTGCGCCTTCAGGGCAGCAAGGGACGTACATGGGATTCGCGTTTTTACCGCTGGGAATTGGCGCGTTTCTTGCGGGCCGCATCGGAGGGAAGCTGCTGCGCTATTTTGGCGAAGTCCAACATCAGCCGTCGCGTTTCTGGTGTGCGATTACGGCGATTGGCGTGGCGACTACACTTCTTTTGTGGATTTATGATCGCATTGTGAAGCCGAGCGAAACGGCTTCCTGAACCGGCGCCTTCAGTTGACGAGGCGGCGCAGCGACTCGAGCGCATTCCGCGCGAGCGAATAGCGCGGCTCAATTTCCAGAGATTCCTTGAAGCAGCGAATCGCTTCCGTGTACATCTCTTTTGCAAGGTACGCGCGACCGAGATTGTAGTGGGGAAAGTGGCGCGGTTCGTAGCGCTTGGCGGCGACAGCCTGCTGCAACCAGGGAATCGCCTCATCAAAACGGCCCAGTTCGATCATATAAGCGCCAATGTCGTTGTAAGGATTGCCAAAATCGGGGTCAACCTCGATTGCCCGTCTACATTCGGCGATCGCGTCTTCCAGTTTGCCCTGGAAGTGATACGTCCAGCCCAAAAAGGTGTGGGCTTCGGCTGTGGGATGAAGATCCAACGAAGATTGATAGAGTTCAACAGCGCGATCGTAGTCGCCTTCCATTTGCGCCTGATACGCATCCTGCAAGACTTCCCACGCCTGGGTAATGGTCTCCTGATTCATGGTCCCATTCTTACCATTGGGCGCGCTTTGCGCCTACGGTACAAAAGTCCCATCGGTGCTCCAGCGGAACCTGTACTTTCTGTCGGGGCAAAAACTGGCAATTTGGGAGGCAAAAAGAGAAAATAAAGGAAGGGACGCATCCAAATCTTTCGGGGGAAAACTGTGAATCGCTCTCTTGCCATTTTGGGAATTGCTTCGCTGGCGTGCGCCGGAGCCTTGTTCGCACAGTCCGGAACGACAAAATCCAGCGGCACAAAGAAAGCCGCGGCCGCCGCTAAAGATCCGGCTGCGGTGAAACGTGGACATGACTTGTTTCAGGAAAAGTGCGGCATTTGCCACTTCGACACCAGCGACGCCAAGAAAATCGGCCCGGGATTGAAGGGGCTGAACAAGCGCGGGACCTTCAGCGTGAACGGGAATAAGGTTACGGACGAGAATCTGAAGACGTGGATCGAAAACGGCGACTCGCTCATGCCGCCCTTCAAAGACGTGCTGGAAGAGAATCAAATTAAGGACGTGATTGCGTACGTGCGGACGTTGTAGTTTTCAGAAGCAGCGAATAACTCCCGGCGAATTACGAGGCCGCCTTTTTCGGGGCGGCCTTTTCATTTTGAAGCGCGGAATTTCGCGCCAGAAAGAGAAAAGCCCCCGCTCGCCGGAAGAGCCCGGCCGCGGGGGCCTATAATCTCCAAGAAAAAAACTACTTCAGTATCGCGTCCTTCAACGCCTTCGCTGGACGCAGGCGTACGACTGTCTTGGCCTTGATCTTGATCGCTTCACCCGTTTGCGGGTTGCGGCCCATGCGTGCCTTGCGGTGCGCCTTCACAACGCGGCCGATACCCGGGATAACGAACTTGCCCGCGCCGCCCTTGGCTTCCTTCACCGCGAGCTTGTGGAGCTCTTCAAAGAAAAGAGCCGCTTGCTTCTTCGGAGTGCCGAGTTTCTCCGCGATGTGCGCAACAATCTTCGTCTTGCTGAGTGGCTTAGCTGCCATCTATTTTGCCTATCCTCCTGAATTTTCTTTCCATCCCGGCGCGCGCCGGGACCAGCCGCGGAATTTCTCCGTCTACCCCATTTTATTGGCGAAAAAACTCGGGCCGATGGGGAATATAGCCAAGTCATAAAAATAACGCAAGTCAAAATGCGCAAAAATCAGGGAAAAATGCAGGTTTTTTTGCGGGACTGTGGATTTTCCGGCCAAAAATGCTGGTTTTTGGCGCGTGCTATGCTGTCGTTTCACCTTTTTCAAGGGAGCCAGGCGCCATGACAGCAAGTTGGAGCGAATTGGAGCGGAAAATTGCAGCAGCCGCGAGAACGGAGCGGAGACCGGTCGCCGTGACTTTCTTGGACGCGGCGCCAGTGGGTGTGACGCGTTTTGAAGGCAGCGAACCGTCCGGCTGCAGCTTCTGGCGGCTGGCAGAGGCTGGAAAGACCTTTTACACACTGCCGGAGAATCACTTTAATTGCGCCGTCGGCGCATACACGCACAATATTCCACTTTCGCCCGAGCGCGAGAAGGAAACGGAGCAAACGCTGAAGATGATGTTCGAATTGGGCTATGTGAAGCCGGAAGAAGTGCCGCAGATTCCGCGACTTGCGAAGACGCCGAATGCGATTCTCTACTCGCCGCTCGGTGATTCCGCGGCGACTCCCGATGTGGTCTTGTTTGCGTGCAAGCCTGCGTCGGCGATGCTGCTGAATGAAGCAGCTGGCCGTGCTGGAGTTGCGAGCGGCGCTGCCGCGCTGGGTCGTCCAACCTGCATGGCGCTGCCGGCTTCGATGGCGCACGGCTCGATCACGAGTCTGGGGTGCATTGGAAATCGGGTCTATACCGGACTGAGCGAGAATGAGATGTACGTGGTGATTCGCGGCCAGGATCTGGGTTCCGTGGCGGAGGCGTTGTTCACCATTGTGAGCGCCAATGCAGCGTTGCAGAGCTATGCGCAAGAGCGGCGCAGTTCGCTGGCGACGATCTGACGTGGATACGAGCCATCCACGGATTCACCAGGGCTAGTCCGCTATCCTATTTGCAATTTCTTGGAATGAAACTGCGCGGATGCTCTTCCTGCAAGAGGGTAAGGACTTCGGAGCGCGAATCCTCGGTGAGGCGAGTAAACTCGAGGCCCACTCTCTGCGTCCCGTCGACCCGTTGGACCCAACGAACCGTTCCCGCGCCTTCAAGCATTCGCAATGGCCCAGAAGCGAACTGTAAAAAATATTCGACGCCGCGCTCCGGATCGAGAGCAGCATCCCACGGCAGGGAAAAGCCGCCCCGCCCGACGGCGACTTTTGAATCTGCGAGCGAAGCTGGAAATGAACGTTGCATTCGGTCAACAGCTCCGACGGCTGGTGAGGCGGCGGGAAGAAATTGAAGTTGTTGCCGGAGAAGGCTTGCTTGTACAGCTTGAATTAACTGCTTTCGTGGACACGGCTTGGAGAGAATCGTTTCGATGCCCAAGTCGTGAGCGTCCGCCGCGGAAAGATCGTGAAAACCGCTGACGAAGATGACAACCGGCGTGTATTCCAGGGATTCGCAAATCTTCCTTGCGAGACCGACGCCATCCAAGCGGGGCATACGGACATCGGTGATGATGACATCAACTTTAGTGTGCTGAAGTCTCTCAAGGGCTTCTGCTCCATCCCCAGCTTCTTCGACTAGACATCCGAGATTGCGGAGCCAAGTGGCGAAAACTTCGCGCATCTCGGGCTCGTCATCTGTAACCAGGACGCGAACATCTTGCAGCAAACCTTGAACTGTCGAGGCGCCGGGCATAACAAGGCCTTTCTTTTAGAAAACCGCTGCCCGCACGCGCCACTAGATTATCACATCGGTAAATTCAAAAGCATTATTGTCGCAACCTGTAGGCACTGCGATACAATGCCCTCAAGCGGCATTGCCGCTCCCCTTCGCGCGGATCTCTGAATCTGCGACCCCTCTCACTTTGATGGAATGCAGTGTCGCGTTGCGTCAGTTCTGCGCACGACTGTGAGTCGGAGGATCTCGCCGTGGCTTCGTTGGGCTCTCCATTGGAATCGGACAAGCTTCAAGGCCAGCTGTTGGCGTACGCAGCGATGCTCGGGTTGATCGTGGTCGCGCTGGTGCTCTCGATCCTCATCGAGCCCTGGGTCCCCAACGGATACATTTTGCTTCTCCTTGCGGCGACTTCGCTGGCGAGCTGGTACTGCCGGCGTGGGCCGGGAATCGCAGCTGTGGTTTTGGCAACTGCCGTTCTGGATTACCGCTTCGTTGAGCCGAAGTTCAGTTTCGCCATGGAGTGGCAGGCGCTGCCTTTTGTGGTGCTGTTCGCCGGCGGAGCACTGGCTGCGTCGCTGTGGCTAAGTTCGGAACGCCGTTCTTCCCTTGAAGCCGTACTTGAAGGTCAACGAAATTTTCGACTGTTGATCGAAGGGGTTCGCGATTACTCGATTGTATTGCTGGGTCCCGATGGCCGAATCGTCACTTGGAATTCGGGCGCCGAGAAATTGAAAGGCTACCAGGCAAAAGAGATCATCGGGCGGCACTATTCTTGTTTTTTTCCAAAGGGCCAGGAGAGTCACGCCGCAGAGATTCTGAGAGAAGCCATGCAGAAGGGCCGGCACGAGGAAGAGGGCATGCGCCTCCGCAAGGATGGTTCGACGTTTTGGGCCAACGCCGTCGTTGCGCCTCTTTACGACAACACCGGAAAACTGCAGGGGTTTTCAAAGATCACGCGGGACATTTCGGAAAAACACAGAACGGAAGAAGAACTGGAGAAACAATCACTGGTCAGCTCGATTGTGGAGTCCGCGCCGGATGCGGTGGTGATGGTAAGCGATGACGCGATCGTGTTGCTATTCAACGCGCAAGCGGAAAAGCTCTTCGGTTATTCGCGCGAGGAAATGCTGGGCCAGCCGATCGATAATCTCATTCCCATGCCGCAACGTTCCAGTCACGCGGCGCATCGGCGCGGCTTCACAGAACATCCGCAAACGCGGGCGATGGGTAGCGGGCTGGAACTGTTCGCGCAGAGGAAAGATGGCACAGTTGTGCCGGTGGAAGTAAGCCTGAGCCCCATCCGGCATTACGATCGCCTTTTTGTGATCAGCACGATCCGCGATGTTTCGGAACGGCGGCGCATCGAGGGACTCTTGAGTCAAAGCCGCGTCATCGAACTCGCGCAAGTGCTGGTGCGCGAACTGGACGGAACAATTCTTCACTGGACTGCCGGCGCAGAGCGTCTTTACGGCTACTCACGCACCGAGGCGATTGGGGCCGCGAGCCACAAGTTGTTAAATACGGTTTTTCCCGAAGAGCTGAGCACCATAGAGAAGAAACTCTTGGCACAGGGCCAATGGGAGGGAGAGTTGATTCACGAAAAGCGAGACGGAACAAAAATCCATGTGAGCAGTTATTGGATTCTTCATCGCGGAGAACGCGGTAATCCCGATCGGATTCTGGAATCGTCCACCGACATCACTACCTTGAAGGAAGCCGAACGCATGGTGATGGACTTGAACGAACAACTCGCTCTTCGCAACGACAAATTGGAAAAAGCGAATGCGTTAATTGCGAGCCAGACGCAACAAATTGCCAACGCCGCGAAAATGTCGGCCCTTGGAGAAATGGCTGGCGGCATAGCGCACGAGATCAACAATCCGATTGGTATCATTCACGCCCGCGTCAGCGACTTGAAGGAACTTGCGGAAGAGTCTGCCACGCTGTCCTCAGCAACTGTGATCGAAGTGATGGAAAAGGTCAGCAACCTGGTGATGCGTGTCGTCAAAATCACCAAGGGAATGAGAAAATTTTCTCGCGACGCACATGAAGACCCGTTTCACGTGGCGTGCGTCGGTGAAATCCTGGAAGACACACTGTCTTTCTGCAGCGAACGGTTCAAGCTGCGATCGGTCGCGCTACGTCTGCCGAAGGGAATCCAATCTTTAGACCTCGAGTGCAGGTCTACGGAGATCGCTCAGGTGTTGCTGAATTTGTTGAACAACGCCCTGGACGCAGTCGATTCAGCGTCCGAGAAGTGGGTGGAAATCGGCGTTGAGGATCGTGGCGACGAAATCCTATTTTCTGTCACAGATAGCGGGCCGGGCGTTCCTGCTGCACTTCGCGAAAAACTCGGGCAGCCGTTCTTCACGACAAAGGAGATCGGCAAGGGGACGGGGCTGGGGCTCAGCATCGCGCGGGGAATTATCGAATCGCACGGCGGGGCTTTTTGGTTCGATTCGGAATGTGCGCACACGCGATTTTGCATCCAATTGCCGAAAAGACAGAACTTGCGAACGGTCAAAGGCGCACCACAGGAAACCCGACCTGAAATCGTACCTCGCGGCGTGTAGCGGCGGCTCGCGGATCGCAAGAATTTGCAGCTTCATATCGGATAGTTGCGTCTTATGTTTTCTGCGAAACTTGCCACCGTACGAAATACGAAGAGGTGGCCATGAATTCCTTCAGAGCAGTAGCGATTCCCACGGAAATCGCCAATGCCGTTCGATCCACAATGAAATCTCCCAATTATGGGTTCCCCGCGCACCGGGAAGTTGCCGCAGGCCGTGCCCCGTGCCGGCATTGCCTCGAACTTGTCAAAATAAACGAGGAAGAAGTGATTCTGTTCACGCTGGATGCGTTTTGCGGCATTCCGAACGGGGAGATGGTTCCTCCTTCCCCTGGACCGGTCTACGTACACGCGGAAAGATGCGACCGCTATGCCGGAGTGGGTGAGATTCCTGAAACCTATCGCGGCAGATTGCTGACGCTCGAAGCGTTTGGCGGGGATCGCGAGCTGATTGCGGAAGTACGTGCGAAAGACTCGAACGAAGAAATTCTCGCAAGCGAACTGCTACGAGATCCCGAAGCGCGGTACATCCATGTGCGCAGCACGGAAGCCGGCTGCTTTTTGTTTCGGTTGGAGAGAAGTTAAAGCGACGCCAAATCGGCGTAAAAGTGTGCGATAGCTTTAATCCCGCCGAAATAATTTTCGAGGTAGATGTGTTCATCCGGCGCGTGCGCGTTTTCGTCCGGCAAACCGAATCCAATCAGGACGCAAGGCACTTTAAACGTATCGTGCATTTGCGTGACAAAGGGAATCGAGCCGCCTTCCCGGATGAACATGGCCTTTTTGCCGAAACCCTTTTCCAGCGCGGCCTGCGCTTTCTTGAAAATCGGCGCTTGGTAGGGTGCAACCCAAGGCTTCCCCGTGCTGAGCACGTCAAACTTGCACTTGACGGTTTTCGGCAGCAGTATGCGAATGTATTTTTCGACTTGCGCCGCGATTTTTTTCGGATCCTGGTTGGGCACGAGCCGCGTGGAGAACTTTGCCCATGCCTTTGAAGGAATCACGGTCTTGGCGCCTTCGCCGGTGTAGCCGCCCCATATGCCATTCAATTCAAGCGTCGGGCGCGTCCACAGTTGTTCGACGACTGAAAAACTCTTTTCGCCGCAATAGGCCGGCGCGCCGACCGCCGTCTGAAACGCCTTTTTGTTCCAGGGCAGCCCATTCAGCGCTTTTCGCTCGGCCTTCGAAAGCTTTGCAACCTTGTCGTAGAAGCCGGGGACGGTGACGTGAAAATTCTTGTCGTGCAGCTTGGCGAAAAGCTCCGTCAGAATTGTCAACGGGTTCGGCACTGCGCCGCCATAAACACCTGAATGTAAATCGCGCTCTGGCCCGGTCAATTCAATCTGGTAATAGTTCAGTCCGCGCAATCCGTAGGTGATGGATGGCACACCCTTGCCAAGCATCGAGGTGTCCGAAACCAGCAGCGCGTCGGCCTTCAGCTTCTCTTTGTTTTTTTGCACGAAGTCCCAGAGGCTAACACTTCCGACCTCCTCTTCGCCTTCGATCAGAACCTTTACATTGATTGGAAATTTTCCGTGCAGGTCATACAGTGCCTGCAGCGCTTTGAGATGGATATGCACCTGGCCCTTGTCGTCGGCTGTGCCGCGCCCGAAAAGGTTGCCATTGCGCTCCGCCGGTTCAAAAGCTGGAGTCGTCCAGAGTTCGAGAGGTTCGGCGGGCTGCACATCGTAATGGCCGTAAAAAAGAACCGTCGGTTTGCCGGGCGCCTCGAGCGACTCGGCATAGACCAACGGGTGCATCGCGGTTGGGACGATTTCAATCGACTTGAATCCCGCGCCTCGCAAATTGTCTGCGACCCACTTGCAGGCGCGCTCGATATCCGGCTTGTGTTCGCTTTTTGCGCTGACGCTGGGAATTCGGAGAAACTCTTTCAATTCCGCAAGGTGCTTTTGTTGGCGGCTGTCAATAAATTCGGCAAGATTCATGGTCTGGGGACGTAGATGTCCTTTCCGAAGGTTATACGCTCATTGTCGTCCGAATGTTGCAGCGGAGAGAAAATTCAGGCGAGGTAGAGACAGTTTCCGCCGCGACTTTGTTCATCATAGACTGGCGCTGCGTGGCGCACAAGTGAGCCGGCCGAAAAGCCGCAAGCAGTGGTCAATCCGATACAACCAATTTGCCCCTCAATTGACGCCCAACCATTGCAGTCCGACAATTAAGCTATGACTGAAGCCACCTTTACCTCCCCGCGCCGCAGTGCTCGCGTCTTCCGGCGAATGCCGGTGAAGGCGTCCGGTAAGGATCACAACGGCAAAAAGTTTAAGGAAGCGTGCGAAACCGTCGTCGTGAACGCACACGGTGGGTTGCTGCTCTTAAAGCACGAAATCAACGACGGCGAAATGTTGGTGCTGGAAAATCCGGTCACGCAGGAAGAACAGGAATGTCGCGTGGTTTTCCTGGGTGAACCAAGCGACCGGGGCCAGCGCGTGGGTGTGGAGTTCTTGACGCCGTCTCCCCACTTTTGGGGATTGGAATTTAACGAAGCCCCAACCAGCAATTTAACTCATTGATATTTCAGCTTGGACCCCTGCGAACTTCAACTTGCTGACCTGACGCTGGGTCGAACCGCCACAGGAGCGCTTCCTTTTCCTCGAAAATAAGAATCCCAAACGCGCCACAAAAGGAGAATTCCGACGAGTGCGCCGTAAAAGAGCGGCTTGCGAACGTCCGACTTCACCAGCCAATAATAATGAATCACGCCGAGAATTGCGGATACATAAACTAGACGATGCAGCGCCTGCCACCGCTTCCCGCCCAGACGCCGAATCATTCCGGAGGTCGAAGTTATGGCGAGTGGGATTAAAAGAAGGAACGCGGCAAAGCCGACCGTCACAAACTTGCGCTTCGCGACGTCGTCCCACATTCCGGACAAATTGAAACTCTGATCCGGGCCGAGATAAGTGATGAAGTGAAGCACGACGTAAAAAAACGCAAACAGCCCAAGCATGCGGCGATACCGGATGAGTTCCGGGAGTTGGAAGACCTTCCGCAGCGGTGTTATGGCGAGAGTGAAGACAAGAAATCGCAAGGTCCAGTCGCCGGTAGTATGTTGCAACGTCTCCACCGGATTGATGCCCAAATCGTTTCGCAACAATCCCACGCTGAGCAAAACGAATGGAATCGACGAAACAAGGAACACCGCTATTTTCGTCCATTTACTGGTCAGCAGCTTTCGCACTTTTCCTCGAGCCTTAGTGGAATTTCTTCAGGTCCATGCCGTTATACAACGAAGCGACCTGATCGGCGTAGCCGTTGAAGGGTAATGTCTTGCGGCTGAAGAGTTCGCCTAGCCGGTGTTCCGTCGCCTGGCTCCAGCGCGGATGATCGACTGCCGGATTCACATTCGAATAAAACCCGTACTCGTTGGGCGACGTGTTGTTCCAAGTTGTCGGCGGCTCTTTTTCCTGAAATTTTATTTTCACAATCGACTTGATGCTCTTGTAGCCATATTTCCACGGCACAATGATGCGCACAGGCGCTCCGTCTTGATTCGGAAGCGTTTCGCCGTACATGCCGACGCACAACAACGTGAGCGGATGCATCGCTTCATCCATCCTCAGGCCTTCGACATAAGGATATTCCAGGCCGGTGTACTTCGATTGCGGCATTTGACCGGCGTCGTAATAACTCTGGAATGCGACGTACTTCGCCTTCGCAGTCGGTTCGAACTGCTTCAGGATCGCGCTGAGCGAATAGCCGATCCATGGCACAACGATGGACCAACGCTCCACGCAGCGATGGCGATAGATCCGTTCTTCGAGCGGAGCCGCCTTTAGAAGCTCGTCCATCGAAAATTTGCGCGACGATTTCACTTCGCCTTCGACCGACACCGTCCATGATGTCGTCTTGAAGTTCTGCGCGTTTTTCGATGGATCGCTCTTATCGGTTCCAAACTCGTAGAAATTGTTGTAGTGCGTCACGTCGTTGATCGGAGTGATTTTTTCATCGGTGCTGAACGGGCCTTTGACGAAGTTCAGCTTGGACGTCGCGTAAGCCGTCAAATTTGGTGACGCGAGCGAATAAAGCTCCTTGCCGGCCAACGCGGCGGCTGCGCTGGCAATTCCCATATCGCACAGGAATTTCCGTCGATTTGAATAGACTTCCTTCGGAGTCACATCGCCGTATGTCAGTTCGGGCTTTTGCCGGATTAGCATGTTTCCTGCCTCGTTCCTTGGGTGGCCGGTTCTGCCGGCTCGACACGTATTGGGAGTTCTTAACTGTTCTTATTAACGATACGCGCTGCCACGTATTTTGGATGCCCAACTTGGCAAAAAGATTCAGAAACGGTACTGGACTTCCCAGTGGGGCAGACTCGCTTACAAAGCAAAAGCGAAAACGCTTTCGCTGCTCGTCGTCGCTTGCAGGCGCGTGTGACTGCTATTAATTTTGACGAGCCATCTGAATTTATCTGTGGCAAGCTGCCTGCCTGATATTTGAAGGGCTATGCCGAAAAAATGAACGAACCCGGTCAAAGATCGACCCACAGTGTGTTAAAACTCGATCCGCGCGACAACGTGATTGTCGCATTAACGCCGCTGCGCGCGGGAGAGGTTGTAACGCACGAAAGCCAGACTTACACGCTGCTCGAAGACATCCGGCCAAAACACAAATTCGCCGCACAGGACTTCGAAATCGGCAGTGAAATTATCATGTACGGCGTTCTCGTGGGAAAAGCGTCCCAACAAATTGCGCGCGGCCAGTTGCTATCGACGGCGAACATTCGCCACGACGCTGCGCACTACGCTCGTCGCAAAACAAATTGGCAATGGTCCGCGCCAGATGTTTCCCGCTGGAAGTCGCGCATTTTTCTAGGATATCGCCGTCCGGACAGCCAGGTTGGTACGCGCAATTACTGGATCGTTCTGCCGCTCGTCTTTTGCGAAAACCGTAATCTCGCTGTTATGAAGCGCGCTCTTGAGGAAGAACTCGGTTTTGCACGACCGCAGAGTTACCAGCAATTTGTCCGAGATCTCGCCGGAATGGTGCGCACGGGGCAGGCGGACAATATTGCCGCCGCACCATTTCAGGAATCTCCGCGCGCGGCTCAGCCCTCGCGGCTCTTTCCCAACGTTGACGGCATCAAATTCCTCACCCACGAAGGCGGCTGCGGCGGCACACGCGAGGATTCAAACAATCTTTGCGGATTGCTCGCCGGCTACATCAATCATCCAAACGTCGCAGGGGCGACGGTCCTGAGCCTTGGCTGCCAGCATGCGCAGATTTCAATTCTGCAAGAACAGTTGCGTTTGCGGAATCCCTCGCAGCAGAAGCCGGTCTACTTTTTCGAGCAGCAGAAAAGCGCTTCCGAGCCGGCGTTGATTTCCGAAGCCATTCGCAAAACGCTTATCGGGCTTGTCGAAGCGAACAAGCTTTCGCGCGAGCCCGCGCCGCTTTCGGCCCTCACGGTAGGATTGAAATGTGGCGGTTCGGATGGCTTTTCCGGCATCTCCGCGAATCCGGCTATTGGGCATCTAGCGGACATCGTCAACACGTTGGGCGGTCGCACGATTCTTTCCGAGTTTCCCGAACTCTGCGGCGTCGAGCAAAATCTCGTCGACCGTTGCGTCTCCGATGAAGTCGCGCAGCGTTTCATCCAACTCATGGGGGACTACGCGGCACGCGCCAAAGCGGTTCGTTCCGGCTTTGACATGAACCCATCGCCCGGCAATATAAAGGATGGCCTTCTCACTGACGCTATGAAATCCGCTGGCGCCGCAAAAAAAGGCGGCACTTCACCGGTGACCGGAGTCCTCGACTATCCCGAGTATGCTGCGAATCCCGGCCTGCACCTTCAATGCACACCGGGGAGTGACGTTGAGTGCGTCACCGCGCAAGTTGGTGCGGGCGCAAACATCGTTCTCTTCACAACGGGCCTGGGCACCCCGACCGGCAATCCCGTTACGCCCGTCATAAAACTTTCTACCAACACCGAACTCGCCGAGCGTATGGGCGACATTATCGATTTCGACGCTGGCTCCATCATTCGCGGATCGGCAACCGTTGAACAGGTCGGCGAGCAGATTCTCGACCGCGTCATCGAAATCGCAAGCGGAGGCGCTTCGACCAAAGCGGAAACGCTCTCCCAGGACGATTTCATTCCATGGAAACGAGGAGTATCGTTGTGACCATCGCACCATCTCCGCATCTCTTTCGCCTCGATGGAAAAACTGCGCTCGTCACCGGCGCGGCGAGCGGCATCGGCAACGCCATCTCCCGCGTCTTCGCCGCCGCAGGCGCTGAAGTCTTTATCGTCGACGTCGATCCCGCCGCGGCCGAGAAAGCAGCGCGAGAGATTGTCGCTGCCAACGGCAAAGCAACCAGTTTTCAATGTGACATCACAAACCAGCCGCAAGTAAATGAAGTCTTTCGTGCGATTGGAGCGGTTCGCCCGCTCGACATCCTCGTCAATAACGCGGGCGTCTCGCACATCGGCAACGTCGAATCCACGACTGGCGCCGATTTCGAACGGATCTTTCGGGTGAACGTTAAGGGAATGTACCACTGCCTGCAGGCTGGAGTCGCGGCGCTGAAATATCGCGGCGGAGTAATTCTGAATATGGCTTCGATCGCGGGTTCCGCTGCCCTTGCCGACCGCTTCGCCTATTCGATGAGCAAGGGCGCTGTCGTGGCCATGACTTATTCTGTCGCGCGCGACTGCCTGAAATACAACATTCGCTGCAATTGCATTTCGCCCGCGCGAGTTCATACGCCGTTTGTGGATGGCTATTTGAAGAACAATTATCCTGGCCGCGAAGAGGAAATGTTCCGGGTGCTCTCCGCCGCGCAACCTCTCGGCCGTATGGGTCAGCCCGAAGAAGTCGCGTATTTGGCGCTGTACTTGTGCTCCGAACAAGCCAGCTTCGTCACCGGCGTGGACTATCCGCTCGACGGCGGCTTTTTCAATTTGCACGGCTGATTTCGCGCGCCGGCCGAACGAATTCGATGGTCATCGACGCACATCAACATTTCTGGAATTACGATCCGCGTCGCCACTCGTGGATCAACGATTCGATGTCCGTCCTGAAACGCGATTTTCTCCCCGCGGACCTCGCTCCCATTCTCGATTCGAATCAGGTGGAAGGAACTATTGCAGTCCAAGCCGAAACTTCGTTGGCGGAAACCGAATTTCTCCTAAATGCCGCGAAATTCTCAAAAAACATTCTCGGCGTCGTCGGATGGATTGATCTGACTGGGCCGGACATCGAAGCACAACTGCAGTCCTACGTTGGCCGCCCGAAACTCTGTGGCTTCCGCCATGTCGTCCAGGATGAACCCGACGACAATTATTTGCTCCGCGAAGATGTCCACCGCTGCATGCGCGCCATCGGCATCCGCAACTTCACCTACGACTTACTGGTCTACCCACGCCAACTTCCGGCCGCGATTGAACTTGTCTCTCGTTGCCCAAACCAGAAATTTGTTCTCGATCATTGCGCCAAGCCGCTTATCAAGACGCGACAGTTCGAACCGTGGGCATCGCACATCCGCGAACTCGCCAAATTCCCACACGTCTGCTGCAAACTCTCGGGCCTCATCACGGAAGCCGACTGGCATTCCTGGCAACCTGCCGACCTTCGTCCCTATCTTGATTTAGTAGTGGAAGCCTTCGGCCCTTCTCGATTAATGTTTGGCTCCGACTGGCCCGTCTGTTTGCTCGCAGGAGACTATCGCGCCGTGAAAGCATCCATTGAGTCCTACGCCGAACAATTTTCGCAACGCGAACGCGACCTGCTTTTCGGCGGTGTCGCGGCACAGTTTTACGGCCTCAAGGATTCGGCCACATGAATCTGAGCATCGCCGGAAAAGTGGTTGTCATCAGCGGCGGTGCAAAAGGAATCGGCGAAGCCATCTCGCTTGGGTGCGCTGCCGAATCTGCAATTCCGGTCATGCTCGACCGCGATGCCGCGGCGCTCAACAAAATCGAGGAAAAGCTTTCCGCCGCAGGTCACCGTTATGGCGCTTTCCAGTGTGAACTGACCGATGCCGCGCAATGCGAGCGGGCAATCCAATCGGCGGTGGAGAACTTCGGAAAAATCGATGCGCTGGTCAACAACGCCGGCGTCAACGATGGCGTCGGCCTCGAAAACGGTTCGCCCGAACGATTCGCCCATTCCATTCAAAAAAATCTGTCGCACTATTACGCACTCGCACACTTTGCTTTTCCGGCGCTCAAGACGTCGCGAGGCTGCATCGTCAACATCGCCTCCAAAACCGCCGTTACCGGCCAGGGTGGCACCTCCGGCTATGTCGCGGCGAAAGGTGCGATTCTGGCGCTGACGCGCGAATGGGCCGTTGAATTTCTTCCACATTGTGTCCGCGTCAACGCGGTCGTTCCCGCGGAGGTTATGACGCCGCTTTACGAGCAGTGGCTCGCGACTTTTCCCGATCCCCAACAGAAGCTCGCCTCCATCGTTTCCAAAATTCCACTGGAAGGCCGCATGACGCGCGCTGAAGAAATCGCTTCCATGGTTGTTTATCTGATTTCCGATCAAGCGTCGCACATCACTGGCCAGCATCTCTTCGTCGACGGCGGCTACGTTCACCTCGATCGCGCGTATACTCCCACGGAGAAGAAATAGATGACGCCACCTCACGCGCCGCCATTGACTGATCGCCGCTACACAATTCCCTTTCTCCTCATCACTAGCCTCTTTTTTCTTTGGGCGCTCGGCGTCAACCTCAACGACATTCTGATTCCGCATTTCAAAAAGACATTCGCGCTGAACGATTTTCAATCTTCCTTCATCCAGGCTGCATTTTTCGGCGGCTACTTTCTTGCCGCGCTTCCCGCTGGCTGGCTCATGAGCCGCATAGGCTACAAACGCGGGATTCTCGGCGGACTGTTTCTTTGCGCGACCGGCGCCTTACTTTTCATTCCTTCCGCCAAAGCGGGTGTCTATTTTTACTTTCTCGGCGCTCTCTTCCTGATGGCTTGCGGCCAATCCTTCCTCGAAGTCGCTGCCAATCCCTACATCACAATTCTCGGCCCGCCGGAAACCGCCGTCCGCCGCCTTAATCTCGCGCAATCGTTCAACGCTGTCGGCGCCGTCATCACTCCCTTTCTCGGCGCGGCGTTCATCCTCACCGACACCGGCCACACTCCCGCCGAACTAGCCACGATGACTGCTCAACAAATCTCGGCGTATCGGATTAGCGAAGCCGGCGCCGTCCGGTTGCCTTACCTCATCATCGCCGGAATTTTTGCCATCGCCGCCGTCCTCATCGGGATCACGCATCTACCGGAAGCCCGCGAAGCAGAATCGTTGGGCGGTTCCGCAAAGCCTCACGCCACAGTGGCCGAAGTCTTGCGCGTCCGCCATTTGTCTCTCGGCGTACTGGCACAATTCTGCTACGTCGGAGCGCAGGTTGGCATCGCCAGCTTCATCATCCGTTTCGCCGAGCACACCCTCCCCGGCCTCTCGGAAAAATCCGCCGCTCACTACCTCCAAGCCCATCTCGTTGGCTTCATGCTCGGCCGCTTTTCTGGTTCGGCCATCATGAAAGTCTTTCCGGCGCCACGATTGTTGGCTCTATTCGCTTTTGCCTCCGTTGCCTGTCTTGCGATCGTTCTTTTGATGACGGGTCACATCGCTGTCTGGGCCATTGTCCTCGTCGGATTTTTTCACTCCATCATGTTTCCAACTATTTTCGCGCTCGGTATCGACGGCCTCGGCGATCTCACCAAAGTCGGCTCTTCCCTTCTCGTCATGGCGATTATCGGCGGCGCCCTGTTCCCTTCCATCATGGGACGCATCTCCGACGCGACGAACATTCGATTCGCCTTTATCGTGCCGCTCGTTTGTCATCTCGTCGTTTTGTATTTCGGTCTACGCGGTTACAAGCCGGCGCTGCCAATTCCGTCATCGCACCTGCACCCGCCGCCTAATTTCCTTGGGAGGACCTTCATGCTTCGCCGCCACTGTCTCGCGCTCGACCTTAAAAACGACCCGGCCGCCATCGCCGAATACGAACGCTACCACCGCGCCGTATGGCGGGAGATTCTGCAGTCTCTTCGCGACGCTGGAATCGACGACATGGAAATCTACCGCGTCGAAAATCGGCTTTTCATGATTATCGAAGTGACGGAAAGCTTTACGTTCGAAGCGAAACAAGCCGCCGACCTGAAAAGCGAGATCGTACAAAAGTGGGAAACGCTTATGGGAAATTTCCAGCAGCCGCTGCGTTCCGCGAAGCCCGGCGAGAAATGGCTGCGTATGACCCGAGTTTTCTCGCTAAAAGATTCCTAACTCCACGCCACTACTTCTTGCTGTTGCTCCCCAAGCCCATCGATTCCCAGCCGCATCACATTTCCCGGCCGCAAATACACCGGCGGCTTTTGTCCGAGCCCGACTCCCGGCGGCGTGCCCGTAGAAATAATGTCGCCCGGCTGCAAACTCATGAACCGGCTCAGATAACTCACCAGATGCGCCACGCCGAAAACCATCGTCTTCGTCGTTCCGTCCTGATAACGCTTTCCATCCACTTCCAACCACAAATGCAGATTCTGCGGATCCGGAACTTCGTCGTGCGTCACGAGCCACGGCCCAATCGGCCCAAACGTGTCGGCACTCTTTCCCTTCACCCATTGCCCCGTGCCTTCCAGCTGAAACGCGCGCTCCGACAAATCATTCACCACGCAGTATCCCGCCACGTGTGAAAGCGCATCGCGTTCATCCACGTACCTTGCCTCTTTCCCAATCACCACGCCAAGCTCCACTTCCCAATCGGCCTTTTCCGCACTGCGCGGAATCACCACCTTGTCATAAGGCCCGCAAATCGCCGAAGTCGCCTTCATAAAGACCACCGGTTCCGCGGGCACCTTCATCCCAGATTCCGCCGCGTGGTCCGAATAGTTCAAGCCGATGCAAACGAATTTCCCCACCGCGCCCACACATGGTCCTATCCGCGGCGTGCCTTCCGCCACGGGCAAACGGCTCGCATCTATCGAGCTCAATTTCTTCACCGAATCTGGCGAAAGCGTCTCCTTCGCGATGTCCGCCACCACGCCACTCAAGTCCCGTATGCGCCCCGTCCCATCGATCAGTCCCGGCCGCTCCGCCCCCGCATTTCCCCACCGTACCAGTTTCACGTCCGTCTCCTTGTCGCACACTCGCAGCGCGCCTATACACTGCTACAAACTCTGCGCAGTCGGCAACGCTTCAAATCATTCTATTTTAGAGTTTCGAGTCGCACCGCGCCGTTCGCAGCACTCTCCGTCAGAATTCGTACCGCAGCGCAAACTGCATCACGCGCGGTTGCGTCAGCAAGCTCGTGTACGCTCCGAAGCTCGCCGGCGATTGAGTCAATGACGTCAGCAACGACGAACCAACTCCCTGCGCGTTGAATCGCGTCAGGTTCGGCACGTTGAACACTTCCCAACGGAATTGCAGCGACTGGTTTTCGTGAAAGAGCTTCCACGATTTTCCCAGGCTCATGTCCAGGCTCGCATATCCGTCGCCTCGCAACACGTTGCGCGACCCGACGTCACCGGGCAGTGGGATCGTAAAGTCCGTTTGCGCCGCGGCCGGATCGGCAAACACGCTCACGCTTCCATTGCCCTTGAATACGCCGGTCTTCGGACGCGACGTCATCTCTGTAATCGCAGTGAGAAACCAGTTCGTCGGCCACCGCTGCCCGCCATCCACGCTGAATGGAAAGCCGCTCGTCCAACGCATCAATCCCGTCAGTTGCCATTCGCCGAAGAACGCATCCATCACACCGTGTGCATCTTTGCCATACGAGCGTCCTCTGCCATACGGCAAATCCACGATCCAATTCGCATTGAACTGGTGCGTCAAGTCGAAATCGGAAACCGCGTGCGCCTTGTTCGGGCTGAAGTCGTTCGCGAGCCGGCTTCCAACCAATCCGATATTCTGGTAGCCGTACACCGAAAATCCCACCCGCGATGCCGCCGAGGTGATGTCCATCGACTTCGAATAGGTGTAGTTCAAATCGAACTGCACGCCGTGGCTGAACTGCTTCCGAACGCTTGCCTGCAGAGCGTGATAGCTGGAATTTCCAATCGAGCTCCAGCCGTACATCGAAATCGCCTGGTTGCTCAGGAATTGCCCCGAGCCGTTACCTGCAAGTCCCGCGGGCCCGTTGAAGAAGTACGGCTGCGCGCTCCCGCTGTTATCGCCAAGCCCTCCGTACAAATCGATGTCCGCCAAGCCGACAATCTCATCCCCGATCACCGACAGCGCCGGGTTGTAGTAGAGGTCGAACACGCTTTGCAGCAATCCGTCCGTCGTGTTCGCCGTCGAAGGAACGAATCCAGTAAAAAGATCCGTGTACTTCGTGGCACCCGGCCGCAATTGCGGCAGCATATCCACCCAATATTGCGCCGTCGGTCCGAGCGTTGACGCCGTCACACTGGAGATTTGCGCCGGTGTAATCGTCGACTGATAGAAATTTGTCGGCTGGCCGCCATTATTCGCCAGCGCGAACTGCCGCGCCAGCTTCGATAGCGCTGACGCCGCTGCGTAATAATCGATTCCTGTCTTCGGGTCGACGATGTCGAGCGGCTGGTTCAAGTCGCGTTGCGTCAGCAAATTTCGCCCCAGCCGTCCGACATACGCCACCTGCACGGAAAAACGCCCAGGCAATTCGCGTCCAATCGAAAGATCGAACGTATATGCGTGCGGCGTGCGCAGAGTGTCGTCATTTCCCCAGAGGTTCGCCTGCGATAGCGTTCCCGGCGTTTGCGGGAAACCGTTCGGAGGCGGCGGCTGCAGAAACAGCGCGCCATTGATGTTCTTTTGCGGAATGTTGTTGATTCCGGAGATGCGCGGCAAATCTTCCGCGCCGGTTACTCCAAATGTGCAGCACGCATTCTGAATCGTCGCCGTCAGTCCTGCTCCACCGACTTGATCGAACGTATTTAGCAATGCAAATCCGGCGCGGTCATAGACGCTCGCAGCACCGGCGCGAATCACGGTCTTGTCTCCTCCGCCAAACATCTTGCGCAGCAGCCCACCTTCCGGCCGCGGAGAATATGCGATGGAAACGCGCGGCGAAAGATCGGTCTTTTCCAGGTTATAGAAACCTACTCCGTGATTTGCCGGCCCGCCCAACTGAAATTCAATCGGGGGCTCGCCGCCGTAGCCGATTCCCTGCTTCATGTTTGCCACATTTTTTCCAAACTGCGTCCCGAGTCCGAAGGTCGGCGCCGTCTGCAATCCATTTGTCTCCCACGGTGCCGGGAAGAGCGACCACCGCAACCCATACGTTAGGGTGAAGTTCGGTTTGATCCGCCAGGTGTCTTGCCCGTAGAACTCGTACCAATCTAGTCCGTAGTTGCGCTTCACCGGTGCGCCTTGCGGCATCACCGTTCCGCTGCGGTCGAGGTTGTAGTTCGCCACGACGTCCGAAATCATTCCGTAGAGAGCCAGCAGTGGCCGGTCGTATTGCGTTGCGTTCACCGGCTCGGGTGCAGCCCCACCAGAGCAGGGCACGGACGGAGCGCAATCCGCCGTGACGACAAGGCCCGGATGCGCGGAGCCATTCATCGGATCGAGCGTGCTCGTCGTCCCAGCAAAGCCGATCGGCGAAGTCCAGTTCGTCGTGCCCAGTCCGAGATGGTTCGAATGTAAGAAGCTTTCTCTTGGATCGCGTGCGATCCCGATCGAAGTGCCCAACTGAAATGTGTGATTGCCCTTCGTCCACGAAACATCGTCCAGCAAATTGTGAATGCCAACTTGGAAGTTGTGGCTGTACGCGATTCCCTGATCCAATCCCAAAAATGTATTCCACGGCTGATTCGTATTTCCCACCACGCCGAAACTCTGCCGCGTGAATCCCCACCGAAAGGAATTGTTCAGCGTGTTGGTCAGCACCGCCGTGTAGCCAAGCGCAAATCCCTTGCTGTGGTCCGCGGTCGTGGTCTCCGGCGCTCCACCGGGCAAGAAAGGCGCTCCCGGATTGCGCAAATCCTGCAGCGCGCCGCGCCAGAAAATCGTGTGCTTGCCGTCGGTCGTCACACGATAGTCGATTCGGCTGATGAACACGTCGTTGTCGAGGCTCGTCGGGGCTCGAAATACGAACCCTGCGTAGTTCAATCCATCGCCCGCGGACAAATCGTTCGTGACCGTGTTGCCGCTGCAAAATGTCTTGTCCAAATATCCCGTGTGGCCCGTCAAATCAAGCATCGCGGGGTCGATACCGATTCCCTTAGGATCAAGATTCGCCAGATCCGTGGGAGTTAAGGAGAGAGTCTTGGTCGTTCCACTGGTTGGATCGGCGTATTGGTAGCGGAAAATGCCCTGGCACATCTGCGGCGTCGGAATCACACGCTCGGCCCGCTGCTGTTCGCGCTCACGCGTGCCCTCATAGTTTACGAAGAAGAAGAGCCGGTCCTTTACTAACGGCCCGCCCACGGATGCGCCAAAAATATTTCGATTGAGTTGCAGCGGCTTGTTCGGTGCGCCAATGTTCAATTCCGATTGCTTCACCAGATAATCGTTCGCGCTCGTAACTGTATTGCGCAGATTCTCGTACGCCGAGCCATGAAACGAGTTCGTGCCGCTCTTTGTCACCAGCGCCACTTGCGCGCCCGACCCTTGCCCCTGGTCTGCACCATAGTTCGTCGTCGTCACGCGGAATTCCTGCACCGAATCCTGCGTCACGGGCAGCACGGAGGTAAACGCGTAGCCATTCGATTGGTCGTTCACGTCAACGCCGTCGAGAGTTACGTTGCTCTGGTCGCTTCGCGCGCCGTTCACCGAACCGTTCCGCGTGTCCTGGTCCTTGTCCGCCACGCGATTGCCCGTGTACGAGACGCCCGCCTGCAAGCTCAGCAAATCCGGAACGTTTCTTCCCTCCAGCGGAATTTCGCTCACTTGCTTTTCGTCGAAGGAATTTCCAATCGACGCGTCCACCAAATTCAGCGCCGGCTCTTCCGTCGAAACGTGCACGACGTCCGTCGTGCTGCCCAGCTTCAATTCCGCATTGATTGTCGCCGGCGTGCTCACCAGCAGCACTACGCCGGTTCGCTCATACGTCTGGAACCCCGCCGCAGTGATTTTCAAGCTGTACGTTCCCGGCGCCAGAAATGTGAATTGATACGCGCCGTCATCGCTCGTTGTCGCCGAGCGCACTATTTTCGATTCTGTGTTCGTCAGCGCCAGTGTCGCGCCACTCACAGCACCGCCGTTTGGGTCGGTCACCGTCCCGCGCAAGGAAGTCGTCGCCTGGCCACGCGCGACTCCGGCGCTGCCAAGAACAATTGAAAGCGCAATTATCCATAGCAAAGTCGAATTACGAAGGCGCTGCGCGATCTTGCCAATGGAAAAAGCAGAAGCGAAATGGCTGGGACGCATGATTTTCCACTCCTTGGACCGGACGGTCGAGGCAAACCCTACTGAAATTTAGAAAGGTTATAACTACCCGCTTCGCCCATGTCAACTGTTTCCCACCGCGCGGGCCGCTCCGCCAAATGCGCTACAATCAAAAGCGGAGGAGTGGGTGAGCGGTTGAAACCGGCGGTCTTGAAAACCGTTAGACCCGAAAGGGTCTCGGGGGTTCGAATCCCTCCTCCTCCGCCA
>Ga0070734_10001040_pt1 | contig 44893 bp, 45 predicted proteins | sample Coa_R1_8_FD_66444 | JGI IMG/M metagenome (GOLD analysis project Ga0070734, IMG submission 66444) | Surface soil microbial communities from Centralia Pennsylvania, which are recovering from an underground coalmine fire - Coalmine... | ecosystem: Environmental > Terrestrial > Soil > Unclassified ...
ACCGGCGATTCCTGGCGTCGTTTGTGCTGCCCGCGCGCATGCGCGCGCTTCTTTATCGCAATCTCGATCCGAATTTTTCCGCCGCGCAATTGATCGACGCAACGGACGCACCGCAGAACGCCGACCGTTTCGAGCCGCTGATCAATCAAATTCGAAAAGCTTCGCAGCCCGCTGTGAAAACGATGGACTGGACGGGAAATGCCGCCGATGCGGAAGCGTTCCATTCGATTCCGTTGACCGGACGCAACGGAGAAGTCCTGGGAGCGCTGCTGGTCGGCAGTTCCCGGCGCGAACTGGTGTTGCTCACGCGAAAGATTGTGTGGATTGCAGCGCTCGCGGGTGCGGGAGCTTTGTTCATCGGGCTAGTTTTGACGTGGTGGATTTCGCGGCGCATCACGCGCCCGATCGAAGAGCTCGCCGATGGCGCACGCGATGTCGCCTCCGGCCGCTGGGACCGCCACATTGACATTCATGGCCGCGACGAAGTGGGCCAACTGGCCGGCGCGTTCAACGAAATGACGCAGACGCTTGCATCGCAAAAAGAACGATTGGTGCAGGCAGAGCGCGTTGCAGCGTGGCGCGAATTGGCGCGCAGGCTCGCCCATGAATTGCGCAATCCACTCTTCCCGCTGCAAATAACTGTCGAGAATCTGCAACGAGCGCGGAAACTAAACCAAGAACAATTCCAGGAAGTGTTTAATGAATCGACCGCGACGCTGAAGGCGGAGTTGACGAACTTGAACGCCATCGTCGGGAGATTCAGCGATTTTTCGAAGATGCCGGCGCCGCAATTCACGCGGCTGCGCGTGAATGAGGCGTTGCGCGACGCAATGCGGCTGTTCGAACCGCAATTCAACGCGGTCGGCAAACCACCGGTGGGCACGGAGCTTTTTCTGGCGGAAGGGCTTCCGGAAGTGGATGCCGACCCGGATCTGCTGCACAAGGCATTTCAGAATTTGATTCTGAATGCGCTCGATGCGATGCCGGCGGGTGGCACGCTGAAGTTGCGCACGTCCGAACACGAAGGAAAAGTTCGCATCGAGATCAGCGACACGGGCAAGGGCCTTACGCCGGAAGAATGTTCGCGCCTCTTCACGCCGTATTACACGACGAAGCAGATGGGAACGGGTCTCGGCCTCGCCATCGTGCAATCGATTGTGAGCGACCACCACGGCACGATTTCCGTTTCGAGCGAAGAAGGCCGGGGTGCGACTTTCCGCATCGATCTGCCGCAGCGTCAATCGAACACTCTGATCAGAACGGCGGCCGAAGAAAAAAGAACGCCCGGCGAAGAGCCGTCGCAAGCGGCGGCGGTTGCGACCGAAGGATGAGCGGCACCCGCGCGAAACTTCCATGACGCTTAAAGCGAACCTCCTGCTGGTGGATGACGACGCGAATACCCTAGCGTCGCTCTCTCGCGCCTTTCGAATGGCGGGCCACGAGGCCACGGTTTGCGACAACGCCGGACGCGCAACCGAACTTTTGAAAACTGAGAAATTCGACCTGATTTTTTCCGACGTCGTGATGCCCGGAAAAAGTGGACTCGAATTTCTGGAGGAGATTCGCAATGCCGGAGTTCGCACGCCGCTGATTCTGATTTCCGGGCAAGCCAACATTGAGATGGCGGTCAAGGCGACAAAGCTCGGCGCCCTCGATTTTCTGGAGAAGCCGCTCTCCACCGATAAGTTGCTCATCACGGTGGAGAATGCGCTGCGGCTGTCGCGTCTTGAAACGGAAAATCGCGAACTAAAGAAACGCCTGGGCAAGCACACGCTTGTCGGCAGTGGCCCTGCGATGAAGCGGCTGCAATCGCAAATTGACCGCGTGGCGGCGAGCGAGACGCGAGTGTGCATTCTCGGCGAAACCGGCACGGGCAAAGAACTCGTCGCTAGGGCGATTCACGAACGATCGCCGCGCAAAGACGGGCCTTTCGTAACGCTGAATTGCGCCGCTGTGCCCGCGGAATTGATCGAATCTGAACTTTTTGGCCACGAAAAAGGAGCCTTCACCGGAGCAGCTTCGCGTCACACGGGAAAATTCGAGCAGGCCGAGGGCGGCACGCTCTTTCTCGATGAAATTGGCGATATGCCGGTGGCGATGCAGGCGAAATTGTTGCGGGTGCTCGAAGAAGGCGAAGTCGAGCGCGTCGGCGGCGACAAGCCCGTAAAAGTAAATGTACGCGTCGTCGTGGCGACGCATCGCAATCTGGAAGATCTCGTGAAGCAGAATACGTTTCGTCGCGATCTATTCCACCGCATTTACGTTTTTCCTCTTGTCCTTCCGCCATTGCGTGAGCGAACCGAAGATTTTGCGCCTCTCGTCGCCCATTTCTCGGGACAGGTGGCGGCTCAGAATGGCTGGAAGGAAAAATCGTTTTCGGAGAACGCGATCGCGGAGCTGCAGAAATATTCCTGGCCGGGAAATATTCGCGAACTCAGGAACGTGGTCGAACGTCTCGTCCTGCTCGCCGAGGGTGACACCGTGAGCGCGGAAGACGTGCAAACGAGTCTGCCTGCTGGCGCAACCGGCAGTTCCGCGGTGAGCGCGGGTTCGATTCCCGCGACCGGAACACTTGCGGAGCGAACGGAAGGATTTGAAAAAGAGGTGCTGCTCGCGGAAATCCGCCGGCACAATTTTCATATGACAAACGTGGCGCGCGCGCTCGGCCTCGAGCGCAGTCACCTTTACAAAAAATGCCAGCAGCTGAGAATTGACCTGCAATCGCTTCGCAGGCCCGACTAGCTCTGTGCCGCGCTGCCTGCTAGCTGAACTTTGTTGGCAGCGCGTATAGCTGGATCAGAAAAAATGCCACGTTGACGCTTGCGGAATACAGAAACGCAGTCAGAGGCTCGACTCCGTGGATTTCCTGAAACACCATCGCGAAAACGGCGATCCAGGCAATTCCTGCGGCAAAAGGGCCGAGGAAAGGGATCACATACAGTGCATACACGATGGAGCCCAGCAGCAGCGGCCCGAGCAGTTGCGTGAACCTGCCCGTTCCTGCCGAAAACCATTTCGAAAGAAAATGGCAGATTCCCACTTTCAAGAAGTCCAAAAGCGCGGCAGCAAAAATCAGAATTGCCAGCGAAGCGGCGATGATCGTCGCGTGTTCATACCGGCCTGCCGCGAGAAAACGCAGGATCGGATATGCCAACTGCAACGAAACAACGGCGGCGTAAATAATGACGCCATAAAGGATCGCGTTCGGGTCGTTCATCGTGCGCCGGATGGCCGCGTCATTCCAGGTCGCGATTCGAAACGCCTCTTTCAGATAATGGCCCAGCGCGAAGCCCTGCGGCGGTGGTGGCACGTCGGAAACATCGGGCGCGGCGGCGATGCCGGCGCAATTGTGTGAAACGCCATAGTCCTGGCCGCAAACTTCACATTTCATTTGATGCAGTCCTTCGCAGCGGGCGGTGGGACTGTAGCACGGAAGGCACATCACGAACGAGAGACTCGTCTGAACTAGTGGCGGCGGAAAGTTCGTGCGTGCGACAATCGTGCCAATGAATCTTTTGACTCCGGTTTCGTCTGCGCTTGCGGCCTGCGTTGCAGCGACCGCGTACGGCGCTGTCCATCCGCGAGCACAACTCTTCGGCGAGACCGTTTGCCGCACGAACTCGGCGCACAAATTGGCGATTACTTTTGACGACGGCCCAAATCCTGCGTTGACGCCGAAGCTGCTCGATCTGCTGCAGAAGCACAACGCGCGCGCGACGTTCTTTTTAATCGGCAAATTTGCGCAGGAATGTCCGGAGATCGTTCGCGAAACGGCGCGGCGCGGTCATACTGTCGCCAACCATTCGCTCACACATCCCAATCTTTTCTGGTTGTCGCCGTCTGCGGTGCGCGAGCAATTGCAGCGGGCCCAGGAAATTCTCGGCACAACGCTGGGCCGCGCGCCTCTCTGGTTTCGGCCGCCCTACGGTATGCGCAATCCTTGGGTGGTCAAGACCGCGGCGCTACTTGGAATGAAAACGGTGATGTGGACGCTGATTCCCGGAGACTGGACTCCACAACCGCCGGAAAAACTGATTGGCAATCTGGAGCCGATTGCCGCGCACGCTCGACAAAATATTGCTTCCTCTCATGCCGCGGGCGACGTTCTCTGCCTGCATGACGGTGGACACCGCGCGTTGAACGCCGATCGTACGCATACCTTTAAAGCGCTCGAGCACTGGCTGCCGCGCTGGCGGGATGCCGGCCTCGAATTTGTTACAATTGAAGAAGCGGTGAGCGCACCCGCAACTTAGTCATGGACAATAAAGCGTTTTACACAGAACGGGAAGAATCCAAGCCGACGAAGCTGCTTTGCCCCAGTTGCCGTAATGAATTTACAGCTTCGGTTCGCTGGAAGGTCTGCACCAAAAGGCGCGAGTTGCCGCGCAACGCCGACTCCGAAGACCGGCAAAAATTCGCAAAGGCCTCGTCTTATATGGTTCGGCTCGATGATCTGGTGGCATGCCACAAATGCCGCAAGCGGATTGAATTGACGGGACAGTCGACCGTTCTGATCAACGATAATCTCGGCGACCGCAACGCCGATCCGGAAAATTTCGGTAATCGCTAGCGCCGCGCCGCTCGCTCGATTTCAAATCTCCGGATAAAGCTCAAAGAAGGCTTTCACGGACTGATGGAACGTCGCTTCGATCTCTTCCTTGCTGCCTTCAATCAAGTGCATTGCCACGCGCGCCGTTTTGCCGTTCTTCAAAACGACCGTGGCTTCTCTCACTTCGGCTAGATCTTCTTCCGGCAACAATCGCAATCCGTAAATCAACGCCAGCTTCGCCATTTATTTCTCCCTGAATTCGACGCCTCTCCAGCGTGAAGCAGGCTCGTCGCGCTGTCAATTTGGCAATTCGCGCTAACAGGTGACGCGCAAACACGACAGACCGTGCGCCTGGCGCTGGCGAAGCAATCGGTGCGCTTTCAGCCTGGAACCGTTAAGTCTCCTATTTTCTGCCGCTGCAGCGTGAGTGAGCCGTTTGGGACGTTCGTAATAGATGGCATGGCGCGTGCTTTCGTCCAGACGACTGCCGATTGACGTCACAAGGAGGAGCCATGAAGTTTACCCCATTCCTCGCCATGCTCACGCTAGCCTTTCTTTTCAGCGTTTCCACCCCCGCGCAAACCAACTCCGTAACGGCCGACTTAGAAGCACCAGTTCTCGACGACAGCGGCTTTACCTTCGAGCCTCCGGATGGGCTTCTCTCGCAATCCCCCGCAGTCCCCGCTCCGCCACCACCAACCCGATTGGAAGCGGCGCAAGTACGCGCTCAGGCACTCGACCCGTCGGCGCAGGAGTACCGCTTCACCGTGCAAACTATCGGCAAAGACAGGCATCAATTCATTCACTGCAAGCTGAAAAACGGAAAGGTCTTGACGGGCCTGATTCGCGACGTCAGCGATCGCGGTTTCTCTCTGCACTCAAACGCTTTGGGCGGCACCTACGTTTTCTACAGTAGTCTCGCTGAATCCCCGCGCAGAGTTCCGGCTGTCGGGACGCGAATAAAGCAAGGCGCCGAGTGGACCGCGCTAGGTCTCGGCATAGCGGTCGCGATTCCGCTGGCCATCCCTCTCTGCTTGATTTTTTATCCCCTTGTCATCGCTGGCGTCATCCAGGATTGACCCTGCGGCCGCGCCAAACAAAGTCCAGCCTCGAAATGGTGGACGCATACATCCGGTTGGCCTACTATTCGCATCACAGGGGACAGCACGGAGGATACTATGGTGACCTCAGCCATTCGCTTTTCAAGACCCATATTCGCCGCCGCGGCCCTCGCCGGATTTGCGCTTGCCGCTCAGTCGCAGGAATCCGTCGGTCCGCAGACTTCTGCGCCGCCACCTGTTGCTCCTGCGGCTAAAGCCGCGCCCGCCCAGACCGGCAAGAAAATTTCCATACCGGCGGGAACGCGTATGGCAGTCGTGCTGGAGAACGGCATTTCGACACGCAGCGCAAAAGCCGGCGACTCCCTCTATTTCCACACCTCATTCCCGGTTACCCAAAACAACCAGGTCGTCATTCCTGTCGGCTCGTACATTCGTGGCTCACTGCTCGAAAGCAAACGTCCCGGCCGCATTAAAGGCAAAGGCGAATTTCGGTTGCGGCTCGAATCTTTGATTCTTCCTAACGGATACACAGTTGACTTAATGGCCGCTCCTCGCAGTGCAGACACTGGCGGGCGCGAAACGACCGACTCCGAAGGCAAGGTTACCGGCCCGGGCGGAAAAGGGAGGGACGCCGGAACAATCGCCGGAACGACGGTTACCGGCGCCGGCATCGGCGCGATCGCTGGCGGTGCCAAGGGTGCGGGAATTGGTGCCGGCGTTGGCGGACTCGCTGGACTCGCCGCAGTATTGTTGACGCGCGGTCCCGAGGCGCAGATTCCTCGCGGTTCCACGCTGGACATTGTGCTCGAACGCGATTTGGCGCTCGATACCGGTTATCTGGATTTTGACAACGTCGGGCGGCCTGTGCACATCACGACCACTGTCGTGCGCCGCGACCGCGACGAGTAACGCGGTTCGTTCCCTTCACAACGCTACTTTTGCAAAATAAAAATCAGTCCGCCGTCGCCCGATTTTGTTGACGCGCCCGCACAAATCGCAACGGGCTGAATCGTTCCCAGTCCTGCGAGACTCGGCCCATCGTAATCCATTCGCGCACCAGCTTCGCGGTAATCGGCGTCAACAACACGCCGCTGCGAAAGTGTCCCGTCGCAATCGTCAGGCCTGCGATGTCCGTCGGTCCGAGAATCGGCAAATGATCCGGCGAGTCTGGCCGCAAACCTGCCCATGTTTCTTCCACTCGCGCGTTTTCGAATGCCGGAACCAAATCAATCGCCGCGGAAAAAAGTTTGCGTTGGCCGCCAGCCGTAAGCGTCTTATCGAAGCCCGTGTATTCCACTGTTGCTCCGGCTAAAACGCGCCCGTCGTTCCTTGGCACCAGATAAATGTGGTCGCCCCAGAGCACTCGCTCAATTTTTGCTTCTGGGCAGGTCAGCGAAATCATTTGCCCTTTCGCCGGTCGCACGGGCGCATATTTCTCCACGCCTTCGATTTGCGAAGAGAAACACCCTGCCGCAATCACCGTCTGTCCGGCGGCAACGCGCTCTGCTCCCGCCACCACACCTTTGCACGCACCGCCCTCATTCCAAATTGCTCGTACGCAGGTATTTGGAAAAATTTCCGCGCCGCTTTTTTTCGCGCACGCAAGCAGCGCCTGCGTCAGCAATCGGTTGTCGATGCACGCCTCGTCCGGCCGGAGCACTGCCGCTTCCAGATCTTCGCGCAAGCTCGGTTCCAGTTCGCGGGCGTCTGCCGCGCTCAGCGCTTCCGCCTTCAAACCCAAACCGTGGTGCAATGCGATGATCGTGCTCAACTCTTCTCGCGCATGGCGCGAAGTCAGTGCCTCAACCGTCCCCTTCGCGCGATAACCGACGCTTTGCCCGGAAAACGCCTCGACCTCCGCAACAAAATCCGGATAAAGCGCCATGCTTGCTTTTCCGAGCGGCACCATCCCGATCATGCCCGGATTTTCCGGCGCCGGAGACAATATTCCCGCACTCGCCCACGAAGCTTCTTTTCCCGGTTCTTGTTTGTCGAATAAGCCGACTCGCAACCCCACCCGCGCCAGTTCGAACGCCATCGCCGCGCCAATCAAGCCGCCGCCGGCAATCGCAACGTCGAATGTCTTCATGATTCGATTCTACCGCAGTCGCAACTGGGAAGCCGCTCCGGCGGATTCTTCACAGCGCCGCAACAAGATCCTCGGACAGGATTTGCGCTTTCTTGGCGAGGTTTCGCGCGCGTGCCCAGTCGCCTTCGCCGCTCGCTTCCCGCGCTTCCGCCAAAAATCCCGCAATCTTCGCCAGCACATCCGACTGGGAAGCCGTCAGATTTTTTCCTCGCGCGCTCGCTACATTCTTTTCTGCAATGGCTATGCTTTCCGCGACTTGCTCTTTCGCAACCGCCGTTTCTTGCGCGCTCAACTCCGGAACTAGCCCCGCCGATTTTCCTGCAGCCGGAGTTTCTGTCGCTGTGGGTACGTTGGCGCGTGGCCGTGGCGGAACCGGCTTAAGCGCAAAAATTCTTGCTGGACTCGCAGGCGGTTCCACGCGAAAGTCCGGCGCCAGATCCGCGGCGTCGGCGTTGGCGTTCGCATTCGCCGTCGGCGCAATCGGGCGTACAAGCACGGCAGTGGCCCACGGAAACGCACGTACCTTCCGCTCCGCGCAGCCGTTCAACAGCAAAACTCCTCCGCAAACTGCCATCAGGATCGCCGCGCGGAAACGCAGCTCTTTATTTTTCAGTGTCGCCACCGGGTCCCCGCACTCCTCACGCCGCGAACGGCAATTCAATTCGAAACGTCGTGCCGCGTCCCACTTCCGAACTGAAATCGATCGATCCGTTCATCAACTGAACAATCCGAAATGTACTGGCCAGTCCGATGCCGCTTCCTCCCGGCCGCGTTGTGAAGAATAATTGAAAAATCTTCTGACGGTTCTCCAGCGGAATTCCTTTTCCCGTGTCCGCAACGGAAATTTCCGCCATCTCTCCGCGCCGCATCAGCTCCAGGCGGATTTGCCCTCCGCTCGGCATCGCCTCCGCGGCATTCAACACAAGATTCAGCACCGCCTGCTTCAGCAAATCGCGATCGACGAAAACTTCCGGCACGCTGGCCGGCAAGGACTGCACTACTTCCACATTTGCTCTTTGTAACTGCGGCCGCGCCACTTCCAGAACCTCGCGCAGCAATTGCGAAAGCTGCGTCTGCTCCAGCTTCACTTCCATCGGCCGGGTAAAATCGAGGAACCTCTTCACCACTGTGTCGAGCCGGTCAATCTCTTTGTCCAGTACTTGCACCGCCTGTTGCGAATTCGAATCCGCATCCGATGGCAGCGACTCTTTCAAATTTTCCAGCCACAGCCGCATCGAATTCAGCGGATTCTTCACTTCATGCGCCACGCCTGCCGTGATGCGCCCGAGCGCCGCGAGCCGTTCGCTCACCTGCAGTTGCGTATTGATGTTCTCGATCGAATCCAGATCGCGCAGCGTCACGAGCGCGCCCATTTTTTCGCCGTCTTCCTGAATCGCCTGCACCGTCACGCCCACGCGCGTCGTTCCCTGGCTTGTCTGAAGTTCCGTTTCCGCCGCCGTTTCGCTCAGCTCATCGCCTTCCAGGTGCAGCGCCTGCCGCAACGGATGCCCGTCCGGAAAAATATCTGTCACTCGCTTGCCCAGGAAGTGTCCTGCCGGCGCGCCCAGGAATTTCTCCGCCGCTGGGCTGACCATCACCGCGCGCGCATCTTTTGTAAAAAGCAACAGTCCATCTTCGAGTCCCGCCATCACCGAATTCAAGTTCTCGCGCATCGTACTGAAAATTTCATGCACGCCCCGCAACTGTTGCCCGACCTGCGAAATCTTTTTGCTGACTAGACCCAACTCGTCCGCGCCGCCCGCGAACCCCGTCGCTTGCGCCACCGGCGCGTCGAATTGTCCCGCCGAAATGCGATCCAGTTGTGTGCTGATCTCCTGCAAGGGCGCCAGCGTTGCTCCGCTCACTACCATCGCCAGCCCCGTGGAAACCAGCAACGCCACCAGCGCAATCGCCGCCGAATTTCGCAAACTCGGCATGATCTCCGCCCGCAGCAGCGAAATCGAAATTCCCACTCGCACTTCGCCGAACGAATCTCCGCCCATCGTAAACGGATACCGCACTTCGTACACCGGCTGCGGCCCGAACAGCACCTTCATCTGCTTGAAAATGTTTGCGCGTTCCAATTGCCCAAACGCTGGCCGCATCTGCACGAACTTCCCAGGCATCTCTGAATCGCTCGACGCCAGCACCATCCCGCTCTTGTGCACGATCATCACGTCGTACATCCACGCATTCGCGCCGAGCGGCGCCTGCAATTCTTCTGCAAGTCCTTCGTTTCGTTCGAACGCCTGTCGCACGTAGTCGCGCCGGTCCTCGGCCGAATCCGACGCCGCTTGCATCCCGCTCTGTTTCGCGTCGGCCAGCGAACGCTTCGCCTGCGCAAACACTTGTTGCGTCAGCTCATTCGCTCGATTGTTCGTTTCTTGAATCACCTGGCCCGTGAGCCGGGCAAAGTACACGCCGGAAAGCACCACCACGACGAGGAACACCAGTCCCGTCATGACCAGCGTGAGTTTCGTGCGCAGCCGCAGCTGCATCGCGGACCTTTACTCCCCGTCGGCGTTTGCGCCGCCGTATTCCTTCAGTTTGTTATGCAGTGTTTTCAAACTGATGCCGAGCAATTCCGCCGCGCGCGTCTTGTTGTTGTTCGTCGCCGCCAGCGTCTGCAGGATCAGCTCGCGTTCCATCGCCTCGACGGTTGTCCCAATCGGAAACTTCAGTCCGCCGAGATCGTTCGAACTCTTCGCCGTCGTTTTGCCGAATTCTCCCGGCAGGCACGACCTCGATATCAGATCCTTCTCGCACATGATCGCCGACCGCTCCAGCACGTTGCGCAGCTCGCGAATGTTTCCCGGCCACGTGTGGCTCATGAAGATGTCCATCACTTCCGCACCCACGCCGCGCACGCTCTTGCCGTGCTTCGCGTTGATGTCGCGCAGGATGTGCTCGACGAGCAGCGGAATATCGTCTTTGTGATCCCGCAGCGGCGGCAGATTCACGTGGAACACATTCAGCCGGAAGTAGAGATCCTGCCTCATCTGCCCGCTTCCAACCGCTTGCTCCGGATCTTTGTTCGTCGCCGCAATCACGCGCACGTCCACCGGAGTTTCCACCTTGCTGCCAAGCCGTCGCACTTTGCGGTCCTCCAGCACGCGCAGAAGTTTCGCCTGCGTCGGCGCCGGCATCTCGCCAATTTCATCCAGCAGCAGCGTCCCGCCGTCCGCCAATTCGAAGCAGCCAATCCGCCGCTCCGCCGCTCCTGTAAACGCGCCGCGCTCGTGTCCGAAAATTTCGCTTTCCATCAAGCTTTCCGGAATTGCCGAGCAGTTGATCGCCACAAACGGCCCGCCGGTCCGCGGCGAAAGTTTGTGCAGCGTTCGCGCCACGATTTCCTTGCCGGAACCGGTCTCGCCTGTGATTAACACCGACGCCGAACTCGGCGCCGCCATCTCGATAATCCGCATCACGTCCTGCATCGGCTTCGACGCGCCGACAAGATCTCCCAGCCGCCCGGCTTCGCGCAACTGCCTTTGCAGCACGACGAGTTGCCGCGCATCGCGCGCTTTCGAAAGCGCACGATCCAGCAGCGCGCGCAGCACCGGCCCCTTCAGCGGCTTTTCGATGTACCAGAACGCGCCCGCTTCAATCGCCGCCACCGCTCGCTCTTCGCTGCCTTTTCCTGTGATGATGATTGCCGGCACGTCGGTGAGTTCCAGCCCCAGTTGTTTCAATAAATCGAGCCCGTTCATCCCGGGCAATTCCACGTCGGCAATCAGAGCATCCGGTTGGAACCCGCCGAATTTCGCCAAAGCATCCTCGGCCGTGCCCACTCCCAGCACTTCACAGCCCCATCGTTGCAAAAGCTGTTCGTAGCCTTTGCGCGCGTTCTCCTCATCCTCCACGATCAGCACGCGGTCCTTGCGCTCTCCCGTTTCCACTGCGCGCACCGCCGCCTTCTTGTCCTCGGTCATTCGTGACCCTCTTCCTGGGCTGTCGCTCTTATTCTGGCAGATTCGGCGTGCTCTGCGCACACGGATTCGCTTCCGCCCGCTTCGCGCCTTTATGGATACTCTCGGCGCGGCCCCGTGCCTTGCAAATCGCTGCTCGCTTCCAGCGATGGCTTTGCCGCGCTTGTGCATGGCTAGGACTTACGCGATACTCACGGCCCGAGCCGCGGTCGGTTTCAACGTTCGGAAATACACTACGTTCGGGAAGACGAGTCCATGAAACCACCATCGAACGTCAAGACGCCTGCCCAATACATCGCCTCACTTCCCGCCGATCGTGCCAAGACAATCGCGACAGTTCGCGCATTCGTGAACAAGCACATTCCGCGCGGTTACGAGGAGTGCCTCGTCTGGGGCACCATCGGCTGGACGATCCCCCTGTCTCGCTATCCGGACACTTACAACAAGCAGCCGATCTGCTACGTCGCGCTCTCGTCGCAGAAAAACTACTGTGTACTCTACCTGATGGCCGCGTATGGGAGTGCGAGTCAGCTCGAGCAGCTGAAGGCGGCCTTCAAGGCCGCGGGCAAGAAACTCGACATGGGCAAGTGCTGCGTTCATTTCGAGACCCCGGACGACTTGCCGCTCGAACCGATTGGCAAGCTGATCTCCGCGATCTCCAGCGAGAAGTGGATCGAGATATACGAAGAATCGCGCTTGCTGACCAAGGCTGGTCAGGCGCAGAAGTCAAAGCAAGGCGCCAAATCTGCGGGCAAGGTGGCAGCTAAGCGCGTCGGCACAAAGCGCCGACGGTAAGCATTCCCGGTATCATTCGCCGATACCTGGCCACCACGTTTTCTATTGCTGTTGCGCGTGCCCTGGCAACTCAGCTTGGGTCGCTTGCTCTGATGTACGCTTTTTCTCCGTCGGACGTCTATTCCTTCACCAGATACAGCGCCCGCTCCAATTCCAACTCCAGCTTCGCGCCCTTCGGCAAAACAATTTCGTGCCCCCGGCCTGACTCCATCAAGTAAGCCGCAAGCGCAGCCTCAGCCGCGCGTTCCACCGCTTCTTTGGCATTCTTGTCCTTGATTCCGCGAACCGCGCCCATTCCCGCGCCTTCCGCCGCCGCCTCGCCCGCCGCTTGTTGCGTGGACTTTTTTCCTTCAATCAAACCCTCCGAACCAGGCCCTGATTTCACGCTGTGATCGCCAGGCACGTCCACGACGTCCGCGACAATCGGCAGCACGCCAAATCGCGTTTTAATTTCGTCGAACACCAGCCACAGCTTTGCATGGCCCGTAATGTTCGCCGGCTCCACGCGGCTCACGTGCGCACGTATCTCCGCTCCTGCCGGCAAATAAAATCCGCTGCCCGCTTCGAGCGGCTCCATCGTCCTCACTTTAAATTTGAAATTGCCCTTGCAGTCGGCGGTGCTCAATTCATCTTCCAGCCGCACGAGCACCCGCGTCCCCGGAACCACTGCAAACGTTTCAAGCGCCATCCCATGCCGCGAACCATCGGCCGGCTGCGTTGGTCCAGTCATCGGCCCCATTTGAGGCCCCGCCGCAGAACCATTGCTGCGCGAGTCTTCTTCCGCCTTCTGCTGCCCGCTCGGCAGCGTGTCCCGCGAAATCACCGGTGGCCGGTCGTCCTCCGGTTGTGGCGCTTGCGCCATCGCACCCATGCACCCCACTGCTGCCGCAAATCCCGCCAATACGAATTTCTTGTGTGCCCTCATTGGTCCGTTCCCTTTCCCCGTCACTTCCTCCGTTTGCACGCCTCGTGCCGCCTTTCGCCGACGCACTGTCAATAACTCACTTCGATCCATAGGGTTGCAGCCGGGCCGCCTTCCTCCGCATTCGTTCTGCGTTTTCTCCCGTCGCCTTTCGCCAACATCCTGTCAGCCATTCCAGACTACTTTCCGCGCGCTCAGGCCTTCCCGCAGATTCCCCTTGCAATCGGGCGCCTTCTGCGGTATTCTCTAAGAAGTTATTTTTGTGCTTCACCGTTGGCGGCCTTAAGCCGCTTTTTTATTTTCCAGGCCTTCGGTTCAACCTGTAACCCCCTTTAGAATCAGCACTTACAAGCAAATTCCGCGTTTTACCGGTTTTTGACCGAAATCGTCCTCCGCTAACCTCTTTAGAATCAGCACTTGCGGGAATCGCATCTCTAACTCCCTTTAGAATCAGCACTTACAAAAAACAGGGGGGTGGGGGGTGATTATGGTTAACCGCGCATTCAACGGGGACGCGCGGCTTGAGCGCGGCCGTTGCCCAAAACTTCGCTTTTGACTGGCAGTCGTTCACTCCGTAAAGTAGTGCGCAAATACACGGGAGCTGATGATTTCACATGCCACCCAAATCGCAGAACTTCGTCACCGCACGAACCCGGCAACTTAGAGACACGGAGCTTCAGCCAGAAGACGAACGAACCATCAGCCACATCGAAGAACATGGCTGCAGCATCGTGAGTGTCGCGCGGACCACCTACGGCCTTGGTTGGAGCTATTCGATCGGGGTTTTCGATACTTGCGGTCAACCGGAAATCATCACCGTCGGCTTGCTTCCCGATACGGCGCAGAGCGCGCTCAATGCGGCGGCGAAGCTCCTGCGTGAGGGTGTTGATCTAACCACTGGCCGCCATCGCGATCTCGTTGGTGAGGTCGAGTGCGAGTTTCGTCCCGTCGATCCCAAATGGATTTCTCAACTGATGGGCTGGGCAGTGTGGTATTACGCAAGCGCAGATTTTCCCGTGCTTCAGTTGATCTATCCCGACCTTCAGAACCGATTCCCAGGGGAAACTGACTTCGACGAATACTTTGAGCAACCATCGATGCAAGCCGGCGCGCCTATGACGCGCGTTGAAAACGATTTTTGGGCCTCTACCGATTCCGAGAGCAGTCTGTTCCATTGGAAGTTCCAAGATTCTCCCCATGCAAATGCGTTTCTTTCCCAGACCGTGTACGACGGCACTGAGCCAGTAACTTACGTTTCGCACGATGCGGAAGACGGTGCTTGGCAGTTTCTCGGTGAGAGCATGAGCGATGGTGGTGGCCCGGTTGTCTCGTGTCTGCACCATCCGATCGATCGCGATCGAAGTCTGGAAGAACTGGCGGATCTTCCCAAAGGCTGGTGTGCAGAACGTGGCAAAATCGGCGAGACTTGGGTTAGGAAAATTCACTCGACAGACGACTAGCAGCACTTATCTTCAGCCATTAAGCAGCTGTGCAACTCTTTTGAGAACTTTCGCATACATCGCAGCCGTTACTCTGCCGGTCTGTGTATTCTGCTGGCTCGGGTGATAAACACCGACCAATACCGGCCCGTCGCTCACGGGTCTTGTTTCGGCACCATGCCCAAAAACAAATTTCGCCCGCGACGCAATCTTGCCCTCTCGCTTCAGAACTTCGAGATACGCGTCCCAGGCAATTTTTCCAAGCGCCAGCACCACGCGCGGCCGCAGAATCTCCAATTCGCGCTCAAGGTATGGTCGGCAATTCAGAACTTCTTCCGGTAGCGGTTTGTTCGCAGGCGGCGCGCACCGAACCGCCGCCGCAATGTAGGCGTTTTTCAATTTCAGTCCGTCATCGCGGTGCAGGGAAGTAGCCTGATTCGCAAATCCAGCTTTATGCAGCGCCGCGTACAAAAAATCTCCGCTGCGGTCGCCCGTGAAGACGCGTCCCGTGCGATTCGCTCCATGCGCCGCCGGAGCCAGCCCCAAAATGAAAAGTTGCGCCCGCGCATCGCCAAATCCCGGCACGGCTTTGCCCCAGTATTCCCATGCGCGAAACATCCGCCGCTTTACGCGCGCCACTTCTTCGCGATACTTCACGAGCCGTGGGCACTTTCGGCACGCGACGATTTCGTTGTTCAGTATTGTCAGAGCAGCTGCGGCGTCCGCCATTCGCTTAGGAATTGCGCTCCGTCATCATTCGCTTCAAATCAATATAGGGAGTCGCCCCGGCAAACATCGATTCGCACGAGCGCTCCGCGATCATCTCGCGCGCCACTCGCTCCACAACACCCATTGCCGCGCGCATGATTCCCGATCCGGTGCTTACCCTGGCCACGCCAATTCGTTCCAGTTCCGCAATCGGCGGGCAATTCGCCAGCGCCAAAATATTCAGTGGAGCTTCCACCGCTTTCACGAGTCTCGCAATCGTTTCGAGATCGGTTAAACCCGGCGCGAACACGCAATCCGCGCCTGCTTTCGCATAGGCCCGCAATCGTTCCACGGTTCGTTCAAATCGTGTCGTCTCCGGTCCGATTGCTGCCAGAAAAATATCCGTTCTCGCATTCAGTACGAAAGGAACTCCCCGTGCCGTCGCAGTCTCTCGAATTGCCTCGATTTTTTCGATTTGCAACTGCAAATCCACGAGCGGCTGCTCATCGTCGCCGGACAGATCTTCGAGATTCATTCCGATCGCGCCCGCTTCGATTGCCGCCGTCACCGTTTCTGCCATCGCTTGCGGCGTCGTGCCATACCCTGCTTCCAGATCGGCCGTCACCGGAACACGAACCGCGCGCGCAATTCGCGCCACCATCGATAGCATCTCGTCGCGGGAAATATTCTGCCCGTCCGCATAACCAAGCGAGTACGCAATTCCCGCGCTCGTCGTCGCAATCGCCGGATGCCCCGCTTCTTCCAGAATTCGCGCGCTCGCCACGTCCCAGGCATTCGGCAACAAAAGCAGTTTCGGCCCGCGGTGCAGCTCGCGGAATCGCGCCGCCTTTTTCGCTTGTTCTCGAATATCCATTTCTTGAACTTTCTACTGCAACAGTTTCAGCACTTCTTCGTGAATCTTTCCGTTCGTGCTCAGCAAACTTCCTTCATAAATCGTTCGCTTGCCGGTGATCGTCGTCGATTTTCCGCCCGCTTCCTCGACAATCAAAATCAGCGGCGCCAAATCCCACGGCTTCGATGTCCAATCGAGCGCCGCCTCGACCGCGCCCTCGGCCACCAGCATGTGTTGCCAGAACCCACCGAACGACCGGCTGTTCCTCGCCGCATCCAGATATTTTCGGATCCGCGCTTGATCCGACGAATCCTTGCTCGGCCCGGTTCCCGTGCTGAAAACCATCGACTTCGCAAGCAACGGCGTATCAGAGACTCGCAGCTTTACGCCATCGCGATATGCGCCTTCTCCCTTGTACGCCCACCAGCGCGATTGCAATCCCGGCGCGCTGACAAATGCCGCCACAATTTCGCCTTCGTGCTCGATTCCTATCAATGTTCCGAACGTCGGAATCCCGCGCGAGAATTCTTCCGTCCCGTCAATTGGATCGATGATCATTCTCGCTCGCTCGCCTGCCGGAGCATTCGCGCCGCCCCCGCCCATCTCTTCGCCGAGCACATCCAGCGCCAAGCCACTGGCCGCAACACGCGCTCGCGCCATCGTCTCCACTTCCTTGTCCGCCTGTGTCACGCGGGAGCCATCGCGCTTTCGTTCAATTTCCAAATCCGCCGCGCGAAAATATCGCAGCGCAATCGCATCGGCCTCTTTCGCAATCTCTTCCAGCAATTTCCCGTACTGCACGCTATAGCTAGTCATTTTCCCGTCCGCCGTTTGACTCTCGTTCCGGCACTCCTTAGCATGATAACTCACGCCAATGCACACTCCCGTCACTACCGGCACCGTGCTGGACCGAATTCTCGAAGCGCGCCGCGCGGAAGTCGAGCATCGCAAGCAAGTCTTGCCCGAAACCGCGCTCAAATATGGCGTCGCAGCCGCGACGCCGCTCCGCGATTTTCCCGCAGCGCTCTTGCGCCCCGGCATCAACGTCCTGGCGGAATTGAAGCCAGCCTCGCCCTCGCGCGGAGTCTTGCGCGAACCTTTCGATCCCGTGGCCCTCGCCACTTCGCTCGAATCGGCGGGAGCCGCCGCGCTTTCCGTTCTCACGGAAGGGGAATTTTTTCGAGGCACGCTCAAGAATCTGCGCGACGCGCGCAAATCCATTCAGATTCCCGTGCTTCGCAAGGATTTTATTTTTGATCCGTGGCAAATTTGGGAAACGCGTGCGAACGACGCCGACAGTTTTCTGTTGATCGTCGCGGCCCTGACCGACCATCAACTCAGCGAACTTCTGGCCCTTGGCCGCGAATTGAAAATGGAACCGCTCGTGGAAGTTCACACACCAGCCGAACTCGACCGCGCGCTTGCCGCCGGCGCAAAAATCATTGGCGTCAACAATCGCAATCTCAAAACGCTTGACGTCCGTGTCGAAACATCCTTTGAGCTCATCGACAAAATTCCCGACGACTGCATCGCCGTCAGCGAATCCGGCATTCGCGCCAACGCCGAACTTCTCAAGCTCAGGGAGGCAGGCTACGACGCCTTCTTGATCGGCACCCGGCTGATGCTCTCGCCCGATCCCGGCGCTGCGCTCTCTTCGCTACTCGGAAAATAATGGCGACGCTCGTCAAAATCTGCGGCATCACTCGTCCACAAGACGCACGCCTTGCCGAAAAACTCGGCGCCTGGGCCATCGGCCTGAATTTTTACGCAAAGTCTCCGCGCGCCGTCGCTCCCGCCGACGCCTGGAACATTCGCCGCAAACTCGCGCTCACCACGGAAGCAGTCGGTGTCTTCGTCAACTGGAAGCCGGAAGTGATGATGTATCTCGTCCATGCGCTCGAGTTGACGAGCGTCCAACTCCATGGCGACGAGACGCCGAAGCAGCTGAATTATCTGGAAGACGACTTGCCCGTGATGAAAGCGTTTCGCGTCGGTCCCGGATTTTCTTTTTCAAATTTCAAGAAATTCCACCGTGCTTCCTACTTTCTGCTGGACGCCGCAGCAAAGAAAGATCAATTCGGCGGCACAGGAAAAACGTTCGATTGGTCCGTCGCGCAAAAAGCAGCGCTGAAACACAAAATCATTCTCGCCGGCGGCCTCACACCCGAAAATGTCGGCGAAGCGATCCTCACCGTTCGCCCCTATGCCGTGGACGTCGCCAGCGGCGTCGAGTCCCGCCCCGGCATCAAAGACCCCGGCAAACTCCGCGATTTCTTCGCCGAAGTCGCCCGCGCCAACCGCGCACTCTCTTTGGTCTAAACTTTGTGTATGGACGAACATCTCAGGAATCTACTTCACGCGATAATCGGAACGGAACCTAACGCCCCGCTCGAAGATGAACACCGTCAAGCCATCATGTACGCCTTGCTTGCCCTGCATCCTGCTGAAAACTTCGAAGCCATTTGTGAATTCGCACAATCAATTGACAGCGACTTCAAACGTTCGCATTTGCTGTACAAGTTGGTAGCCCTCTGCGCGGAGCGCACCATCGAGTTCGATCGCGCAGAGCGAATCGCACGCTCGATACCGATCCCTTATTGGCGGTTCGACGCGCTCAACAAGATAGCCTCCGAGCTGCTTCGGCGGGATCGAGAATTCCAGAGAATTACGGGTCGAAATCGTGAATACCATGAACGAGCATTGCGGTTGCTCAGCGAAATCGAGCAAGGTCTTCCCTTGGTTGCTGAGGACGACCGCGCGAGCGTTCTATGGAGTGCAGGGCTTTCACTTGTTGGTGCGGGAAAACTGGAATGGGCTGAGGATCTTGTCTCAACGTCAAATTATTGTCCTGAAAACACTGAGGTTTTGCTTCGCATCGCCGCGGCACACATCTCTCGTGGCCAGATTAATCGAGCGTTGCAACTCGCACAAAAGGTTGGAGAGTTGGCGACCACGGGAGCGGGCAATTTGACCAATCGGGCATTCGATTTAGAGGAAGTCGCGGAGCTCTTTTACGCCCATGATGAAAAGGACCGGTCGCGACAGTGGTTGGAGCAAGCAGCAAAGTTTGCGCACGCCAGTCAGGAGGCCAACGACATTGATGGATGCAAGTGTCTGGGGGCAATTGCTATCGCATTTGCGAAACAGGGACTACTGGACGAGGCGAAGCGGACGGCCAATTTGATCTCACAGCCTGCGAGGAGGGAATATGCATTGCAGAAGATCAAGGAACAAGTGGCCACCTCAATAAGGAACATTTATTAAAGTACGGCGAATTCGCCTCGCTTCGTTAACCAATGTCGCTGTGCGACAATGATTCTTCCATGGCTTCGCAACTGACTATTCCTGCTGCGGTTCCCGGACGCTTCGGCCCTTACGGTGGCCGCTACGTTCCGGAAACGCTCATGGTGCCGCTGCTCGAACTCGAGCGCGTCTACGAACAGGCGAAGTCCGACCCCGTCTTCCAGGCTCGCTTCAACGACCTATTGAAAAATTTCGCCGGCCGTCCGACGCCGCTGCAATTCGCGGACCGCCTCACGCAACATCTCGGTGGCCCGCGCATCTACCTCAAGCGCGAAGATCTGCTCCACACGGGCGCGCACAAAATTAACAACGCCATCGGCCAGGGTTTGCTCGCCGTTCAAATGAAGAAGCCGCGTATCATCGCGGAAACGGGCGCAGGCCAGCACGGAGTCGCTACCGCCACCGTCGCCGCGCATCTCGGCCTTGAATGTGTCGTCTACATGGGCACGGAAGACATGGAGCGCCAGGCGCTCAACGTTTCTCGCATGCGCATGCTAGGCGCAGAAGTTGTCGGCGTAAATTCCGGCAGCTGCACGCTCAAAGACGCCATCAACGAGGCGATGCGCGACTGGGTCACCAACGTCCGCACCACACACTATTTGCTCGGCTCCGTCCTCGGCGCGCACCCGTATCCCACGATGGTCCGCGATTTTCACTCCTGCATTGGCCGCGAAGCGCGTGCACAAATTCTCGCCGCGGAAAAGCGCCTGCCCACGCATCTCATGGCCTGCGTCGGCGGTGGCTCGAACGCCATCGGCCTCTTCCATGAATTTTTGAAGGATTCCGAAGTAAAAATGATCGGTATTGAAGCTGGCGGCCGCGGCAACGGCCTTGGCGAACACGCCGCGCGCCTCGCTGCCGCGCAAGGATTTACGGGAGCGCGTCCCGGCGTCCTGCAAGGCACTTACACGTACGTCCTGCAAACCGAAGACGGCCAGATCGCGACAACGCACTCTGTTTCCGCAGGGCTCGATTATCCCGCCATCGGCCCCGAACACGCGTGGCTCGCCGATCAGCGCCGTGCTGAATATTCCGCCGTAACCGATGCCGCCGCGCTCGACGCCGCTCGCACGCTCGCCCGCACCGAAGGCATCATCCCCGCGCTCGAATCGGCCCACGCATTCGCCGGCCTCATCGAACGCGCCCCGCGCTTCGCCAAAGACGATCTCGTCATCGTCAATCTCTCCGGCCGCGGCGACAAAGACATGGCCACCTACTCCCGAGCGTTCGAGAAATAATCACTCCGGCTTCGGCGTGGAGTTCCACATCTCCTGCTGTACTCGCCAGACGCCGTCGGAATCTTTGTGCAGAATCAGCGCGAATTTTCCCCAATGGTCGATCACCGGTTTTCCGTCCGGCGGCTGAATCACCTGATGCTCAATCGCCCACTCCGTGGCCCATTCGCCGCACACGCGCACATCGTGGAAATCCATTTCCACTTTCAGCTCCTTGTAACCCGTTAGGTTCGCCATGGCACCGTTCATGAACTTCACAATCGCCGGTTTGCCCACCACGGGCGCCGTATCCGGCAGCAAACTCACTCCCGTCTCCGCCCACATACCCAAGATGCCGGGCGTATCCATTCGTTCATGCGCCGCGCGAAATTTTTCGTTGAACGCAGCCACTTCCGTCTTGCCATCCGCGGCGGCGTCTGACCTCATCGCCATTCCGCATGCCGCAACCGCGCCAACGATCGCAATCCCCACTACCGCCGCCACTTTTCTCATGTCGCCCCTCCGGACTCTCTCGCAAACTCATCGCATCCGCGCGGCCAAGATTCTAGCCTTTTCCGCCACTTCGCGTAGCACTTCGTCATTTAGCGAGCGTATCAATCTCATTTTGAACACGCCGCCCTTAGGTTGGCGCCCTATTCAAAATTTCGATGTTACAGTTCATTTACATTCAATCTTGGCAGGAGGCGCCAATGCTTTTCTCTCCCCGGGTCCGCCTGTGCTTTGCTCTGCTGCTCTTGTGTGTGCCGTGCTTGGTGCCCTCCGGGGCTGCCGCGCAAGGCTCCAACGAGAAGCCCAAAATCGGTTTTCTCCTCGATTCCCTGAAAATCGAGCGGTGGCAAACGGATCTCAATTCCTTTCAGAAGCGCGCGCAAGAGCTTGGCGCCGAAGTTGTTTTTGAAGATGCCGATGGCAACGACGACGTCATGTTCAAGCAAGCCAAAAAGATGCTTGACCAGCACGTCAAGGCACTCGTGCTCGTCCCGCACGATACCGACAAAGCCGTCCGCATCGTCGAGCTGGCCAAGTCCAAAGGCGTGCCGGTCGTGAGCTACGACCGCCTGATTCGAAACAGCGACATTGATTTCTTCGTCGGAGTCGATACCGTCTCCATCGGGGAGACGCAGGCGAAAGCGCTTCTCGCTGTCGCGCCAAAAGGGAATTACGTTCTGCTCGAAGGTTCGCCGACGGACATCAATGCCCACATGATGCTCGAAGGTCAGAAAAAAGGTCTAAAACAATCTGTCGACAACGGCGACATTAAAATTGTCGCGGAGTTGTGGTGCCCGGATTGGAAGCCACTGGAAGCCTATACGCGACTTGCGGAGGTCATCGCAAAGAATCGCGGGCAAATCGCGGCTGTCGTCGCGTCGAATGACGGAACCGCCGGCGGCGCGGTGCAGGCGCTTGAAGAAAATAAACTCGATGGCAAAGTTGCCGTCTCCGGCCAGGACGCGGATCTTGCGGCGATCATTCGCATTCTAAAAGGCACGCAAACGATGACGGTTTATAAGCCGCTGGCGTCGCTCGCCGCGCAGGCCGCTGACAGCGCCTTTGCGCTTGCGACAGGCAAACAGCCTTCTGCAACCGGTTCCATCGAGAATGGCAAACATTCTGTGCCGGCGATTTTTGGCCCTGTCGTCGCGGTGAACAAATCCAACATCAAGGACACCGTCATCAAGGACGGCTTCCAAAATATCGACACGATTCGGCGTTCGCTGCCGCCCGACCAGTGGCCGAAATAACCGCGATTCGCCTGGCCGGCACGTGATCCACCGACGTTTCTTTACGCCGTAAACTGAACCACGGAATACGACCGAGCCGGGACCTGCATCACGAGTTTGCCGTTCTTCACCACGGGTTTTTCCATCGCTTGAGGCGCGACATTCTTCGGCGCATCGAAACTGTTAAACGCCTTCAAGTCATTTCCCGTCAGAACCATTGCGTCCGTTACGCGCGACGGCGCTGCATCTTCCCAAATCACTTCCACGTCACGCGGTTTCGCCAAATCGCGGTTGAAGAGGAACAATGCAGTCTTTCCGCTTTCTTTTTCGAACGTTGCGGCCGCATCCACGTACGGTACTGCGCCCATACCGGCGACATCATAAGTGGGCGATTCCACAAGCTGTCGCAACGCAGAGCCGCGCGCATACTGCAACGCCCAGACGTAGGGATAAAAAATCGTCTGCCGATACATGCCGGAAGAATTCGTCATGATGGGCGCAATCACGTTGACAAGTTGCGCCAGGCAAGCGATTTTTACGCGGTCCGAGTGGCGGACCAGCGCATTGATGAGCCCGCCGACGAGTAGCGCGTCTTCGAGATTGTAAATTTCCTCGAGCAGATGAGGCGCCACCTGTTTGTGGCCGTCCACGTCCGATCCTTCATTTTTCCGGTACCACACATTCCATTCGTCGAACGACAGCCAGAGTTTTTTCGGCGAGCGTTTGCGGCCCTGCACGTAATCGCACACTGCTTCGATATCTTCCATCTGGCGCTCCATGAGCAGATTCAGCGCCATATACTTCGTGCTATCTCCGCCCGTTTCGCGCGGGTTGTTTCCGTAATAGCGATGCAGCGAAATCGCGTCCACGTACTCGTAGCATTGCTCAAGCACTTCGCGATCCCATTCGAGGTACGTCGGCATAAACGTCGTGCTCGAGCCGCAGGCAATGAGTTTCACGTTCGGGTCCACGTAACGCATTTGCCGCCCCGCGTCGGCGGCTATTTGTCCGTACTGCGTCGCCGTCATATGGCCGATCTGCCAGGGTCCATCCATTTCATTACCCAGGCACCAGTGCTTCACGTTGTAGGGTTTTTCAACGCCGTGCTCGCGGCGCAAGTCGCTCCACTTCGAACCGCGTTCCACGTTGCAGTATTCGAGCAGCGCCGCCGCCTGTTCCGCCGTGCCCGTGCCGAAATTCATTCCGAGGAGCGGTGCGGTTCCGGATATCTGGCACCACGCCATGAATTCGTTCAGTCCAAACTGATTCGTCTCAATCGAGTTCCAGGCTTTCTCCACCACGCGAGGCCGTTTGTCTTTTGGCCCCACACCGTCCAGCCAGTGATAGCCGGAAACGAAATTTCCGCCGGGATAGCGGACAATCGGCACGCCCATCGTTTTGATTTCGCTCGCCACGTCGGTTCGGAATCCGTTCGCATCGGCGAGCTTCGAACCCGGTTCGTAGATGCCTTCATAGATCGCGCGGCCGAGGTGTTCGAGAAAGGAACCGAAAATATTGCGGTCGAGCGTGCCGATGGTCCGGCGCGTATCGAGATAGACTCGCGCCGCGTTTGAACTTGTTGCCTGTGCCAATGCTTTGCCGCCAAGCGCAAAATTGGCGGTGATGCCGGCTCCCGCCACGGCCGCATTCTTTACGAAATCTCTGCGCGATTTCATGGTCTATCCTCCGAGTGTAAGCGCTTGCACAAGGCTTCCGGTTTCCCGATTGCCCCGACATTCTATACTCATTTTTCGCGATTCGGATTCAGGCTACGCCTTTGGTGCACGCGCGAATCATGACGCCGCGATTCGCCAGTTCTCCCAACAGCTTCGAAACGCCCGGAGAAATCTCTCCATCGCCCGGAACGACCACCGCCCATTCGAGATTCTCGCGAAACTCTTTGTTTCGAATCTCCCAATGCTTGAAGGAATTCGAAACCGGCTCGCCAATCTTTATTACCGAAAAATGGCGCGCTGCCGCAATCGCCTGGGCCTCGGTCGGCTCCGGCCCGCTCAAAATAAAATGATTGTTGCCGTGAACTAAAATTCCGACCATTTCGCGCACTCGCTCGTGGCAGAAGCTCTATCCTTGCGCCGCAGGCTACCAGAAATTGTGTCGGCCGGTCCAAAAAAGCGAATCACCCTTTCCGGTGGCCGGAAAGGGCGATTCGTGTTTGTGAGCGATTCAATTTGGGCGCGAACTAATCCGACCAGGCGAGATAGCCCGGCACGATGAGCCCGACCACTGGGACGATAAGCAAGACACCCCACCAGCTCGGCTTGTTGCGCGCCTCGGCAACGCCCATCCAAACAATAATGGCCATCACCAGGCTGACCAGCGGGATTAAGAACAATACGATCCACCAGATCGGTTTTTTCGCGATGTTAAGCATCAAAATAATGTTTGCGATGGGAATCCATGCCAGCCATCCGTTTTCGGTGTTGGTTTTTTGCGCGATGGTCTGAAGCGCCAGCGCCACGTAGACGTAGAACGCCAGGAAGAAAATGAAGAAGAACATCACGAACCCGGCACCGAATAGTGCCGGCAAAGCCTTAGATGATGCGTCGTCTTGAGCGCTTGCCAGTAGCGGCAGTGCGAGCACCGCAGCGGCAAGCAGGCCGAGTTTCACCAAAATCCTAACACTTCCGCGTAGCTTCATTCGGAGTCTCCTCCCTAAACCAAGAATTGGCGAACGAATCGAGTCGTGCGGAGCCCGTTGATAGCTACACTGTAGTCGCGGCGCGTCGATTTAGAACTAAATTCACGGAAATTGTTTCCTGAAATGCACATTTTGAAACGTCTATTTCGTGGATTGTTCGCGCTTCCAGGTCACTTTGTGGAGTCCAGCCGTTTCAACAAGTACAGCGGCAGCGCCAGCGACAATCCGACCACAAGATTCGAGAGCAGTACCACCCACCAACCGGGGATGCTTCGTTCGCGCGAGTCTTGCCACGACCAAATTAAGAAAATCAGGGAGGCCACAATCAAATCCGCCGCGAAAAAAGTGGAAATGCGAGTGGCGAAAATCTCTTCCACAAACAAAGTGAAGTTCGGCCCGTGAATCAGAAAAAAGGGCAAAGCAAACCACCAGGGAATCAAGATCCCCGCCAGGCAGGACACCATCAAAAATGCTTTCATGATTGACGCTCTCCAGGCCGGGTGCGTCTGCTCCGGCCAAAATCCATGAAACGTTTCTAACTCGCCCGTCACTATCTGACAGGAGAGTAATTCTCATGGGTCCCGCTGACCCTAGTTCGTTCGAATTTCGCTACGACATCGTCATGGAAGACGCCGACGGACGCAACCTTCGCCTGGAAAGTCTCCGAGATTTGGCTTCCGCGCGCGAACGGCTTCCCGCCCTGGCCGCGCAATATCCCGGCACGCGGCTTCTGCTGCGGAATCGCATCACCCACGATATTCTGGCGCAGACCGAAGGCTTCTAGCTCTCCCGATTTCGCCACGTCGTCACTTTCCTTTTGCTTGACATCTCCCATCGTCTCCGACATCATTCGCGCATTCTATAGAAAGCACCCGCGACGTACCGCACTCTTCGTTCTGCAGACCCCGCGCCCACCCTGCAGTTCTTGTCTGCCAGAAAGCTGCGTGCCCGCGGACGGAGGACTTCCATGAACAGACGATTCTTGAAGTTTGGTTTGGCAATGCTTGCTGCGCTGTTGCTTGCGCTCGGTAGCACTGCGGTTCGAGCGCAGCAAACGCAAACTCAGTCGCCCGACCAGACGGATTCGAGCGCCGCGAAGCCAAAAGCAAAATCCAAGTCGAAATCCAAAGCGAAAGCAACCACGGACGATTCGGCGAAGTCCACAGACGCCGCAGCCGCGGACACTTCGAAATCAAGTTCCAAGTCCAAGTCAAAATCGAAAAGTAAGGCTTCGGCGGATGCTGCTGCTCCGGCCGCGGGAGATTCGTCGGCCGCCACGACTTCGAAATCCAAGTCCAAATCGAAGAGCAAATCGAAGCCGGCGGATTCGACTGCGACCGCGGCCGCACCGGCAGCCGCTGCTCCAGCCGCGTCCACGCCACCCGCAGCGGCTGCAAAGCCGGCAACAACTTCAGCGCCCGTAACCACGACCCCCGCAGCCGCAACGCCGGCCACAACGCCAGCTTCCACCGCGCCTGCGGCACCGGCGTCAAACCCGGCGCCCACCAAGCCAACCGCTCAACAGCAACCGCCCGCGAACAGCAGCGGCATGGTGTGGGTCAACACGGATTCCGGCGTTTACCACAAGCCCGGGACGCGTTGGTACGGCAAAACGAAGCAAGGCAAATACATGTCCGAAGCCGACGCGCAAAGAGCCGGCTATCGCGCCGCGGAAAAAGAATAAATTCGAATCGTTCTCCCAGCTTCATGTACCCAGCTTCCTGTAGAAGTGCACCCAGAGCAGGCATTCAGTTGCATTTCAATTTAGAAAGGAACACAGAACTATGAAGAAGCATCTCTTGAAATTGTTGCTCGCCGTTGCAGTCCTTACCGCGGGGGTGTCGCTAGCGTCGGCTCAGCCGCCGCAAGCCGCGCCGACCAAGAAACCAGCTGCCGCTGCTGCGCCCGCTGCCGCGACGGATCTCGTGGACATTAACTCCGCCACGCTCGATCAACTGAAAGCGTTGCCCGGCATTGGCGACAAGTATGGCCAGAAAATCATCGACGGCCGTCCGTACAAAATGAAGACCGATCTGACCCGCAAGAAAATTATTCCCGCGGCCACCTACAGCAAAATTTCGAAGCTCATCATCGCGAAACAAAAGTAGCTGCATTTCGAAATAAAGGGCGGCGCAGGTTCGCGCCGCCTTCCCGTCTTCACAAATCTCGTTTTAACCAGGAGGAAGTATGGGTCTTTTGGATGACGTACTCGGCATGGCCGGCGTCGGTGGCGCCGCGCAGTCTTCGCAGCACGCAACCGCAATGGGCGCGATTATGGACTACATCAATAGTCCGCAGGTTGGCGGCCTCTCCGGTCTGCAGCAGATGTTTCACAATCAAGGCCTCGGCGGCGTGATCTCTTCGTGGGTTGGCAGCGGCCAGAATCTTCCGATCTCGCAGGACCAGCTGCAAAGCGTTCTGCACAGCGAAGCGCTGCAGAACGTCGCTGCTAAGGCCGGCATGGATCCTTCGCAGCTTACCGGCATGATGGCGCAACTACTCCCGCACGTTGTGGACAAGCTCACGCCAAACGGCCAGGTGCCCGACGAAGGCGCACTGGCGCAAATGATGAAAGGGCTCGCCGCAGGGCAGTCCTAGTTTTCGCAAAAAATTAAAACGGAAGGCGCCCGGTATTTCGCGAACCATCGCAAATGCTGGGCGTTTTTCTTTTTACTTGTCGCGCAGGAGCACTTCGCCGCGTCCGACCAATTGATCGTTCAGCCACACGCGGTATTTGTACGATCCCGCCTTCGCGCCGACAACCGGCGGCCCGCTCAACAATCTCATGCCCACCGGCGCCTGAAAAATGTTCGAACCGAATGGGCACCGGTTCACATCGAACTCCACGCGCAAATTTCCCGCGTCGGACATCCACGCCACCTGATCCCCTTTGTCCAGCACCACCGCTTCCGGAATCAGTCCCACCAATACTGGTCGCTCAGCCATAGTGTTTTCAGTCTATCGTCTTCCACGCATTCTTCAAAACATTCCCAAATTCGCATCGAACCGCTTACAAAACTATTACACGAATTGCCCTTTCGTTCAGTTGACCCCCACTCCCCCGCTCCCTACACTGAAATTGTATTTGTTTTCGCCCCGCTCCGGCTGGGTTTCGCGCCCGCACTGGATCTCACGGAGGAACTCGCCGGATGGCTACTCTCGCGCGCAATTGGTCGATTCCGCTTCCGAACGGCTCGCGCATTTCTGTTCTTCTCACGCTGCCTTTCGCAATCATTCATCTTCTGTGCATTGGAATTTTCTTTGTTCCGTTTCACTGGTCGTATGTAGTCACCTGCGTCGCGCTCCTCGCGGTGCGCATGTTCTTCGTCACTGCCGGTTACCATCGCTATTTTTCGCATCGTTCGTACAAAACCAGCCGCGTCTTCCAATTCGTGATCGCGTTCATGGCCATGACTTCCTCGCAAAAGGGAATTCTCTGGTGGGCCGCTCATCATCGCCATCATCATCGCTTTTCCGATCAGGAAGACGATCTCCATTCGCCCACGCTTTTCGGATTTTTCTGGTCGCACGTCGGTTGGATCGTTTCCGACAAATACAACAACACGCGCTTCGACTACATCGGCGACTTCGCCAAATTTCCCGAGCTTCGCTGGCTCAACAAATATCACGTCGTCCCGCCCGCCACGCTCGCCATCGCGCTCTTTCTCATCGGCGGCCTGCCGCTGTTTCTCTGGGGCTTCTGCCTGAGCACCACGCTGCTCTGGCACGACACGTTTACGATCAATTCGCTTTCGCATCTTTTCGGTTCGCGTCGCTACAAGACCTCCGACACCAGCCGCAACAATTGGCTTCTCGCACTTCTGACGCTCGGCGAAGGCTGGCACAACAATCATCACCATTTCATGGCCAGCGCGCGTCAGGGTTTCTTCTGGTGGGAGATCGACATCACGTATTACACGCTCAAAGCGCTCTCCTGGTGCGGCCTCGTCTGGGACCTCCGCAAAGTTCCCGCTCACATTCTGGCCAACGAAGAGCACCGCCTCGCCGCGTGAGATAATCCTCGTCGAAGGCGTTTAGTTTTCGGCGCGCGGCTCGCTGCATCCCGGAAAAATTCAATACACACAATCCTGTATTTTCAATGCGGAATTTCCCGAAGGAATTTTCTTCCCGTATCCGGCACTTCGTTTCTCGGTACGCGCCAGGACTCGCGCGCAAGTTTGTCGCCACGTTCGCGCAACTCGCTTGTTTGCTTCATTTCTTCGCAAAAATTCTTTTCCACAACGCACGATTCTTTGGCCATCAAATTGCGCTAGATAAGGCGTACTGGGTTAAATATTCTTGGGGGCAGTATGAAAAAAGTTTTTCTTGCCGTGACGTTCCTGTTTTCCATTGCGGGTCTCGCGCACGCCGATCAGATCAATCTCGCCGCTACTTGCGATCCGACTTCTCCCACAATCTGCGCCACTCCGACCAACCTGATCGGCGGTCCGGTCAGCCTCACTGTCGGTCTGGGCAGCGACAAGCTCGTCTTCACTTCCGCCGCCGCCACGCAAGTCGTTCAGGGCGGCATCACGAGCTATGACAGTTACTTCGCCAACGGTGGCGGCACCGTTCAAATTTTCGATTCGCACAATCACCTCGTAGGCCTCGGGACTTTTCTTCCCGGCGCCACGAGCATCAGCGATCAGGGCGGCCAGTTCAGCACCTTCGATGGCGACATCGCGTTTTCTTTTTTGAAAGGAAACAAGCTCGGTCTTTCGCCTCACGATAATTCCGGCACCGGTCACTTCAGCTATTCGTTCGACGCCACGCTCGGCCTCTTCGGCGACACCAGTTCGTACGACCTGACGATCAACGGCGATCCGCCTCCAACTCCCGCACCGGAACCGGCCACGGCCTTGTTCCTGCTCGTCGGCCTCGGAGTCGCTGTTCTCGCGCGCTCGTTTGTTTCCGCGAAATAGCCGCCGCGCAGGCCCTCTACACCCACAAAAACGCCGGCTGCTCGCGTCCAGTCGCCGCCGTCACTGCGAGTTCGCAAATACGTATCCCCGTAACTCCATTTGTGAACACCACAATCGCCGTCGCGCTCGCCGGATGCACAAGTGCAAAATTCTTCCACTCGCCGTTGTCGCCCCACTGCGACGAGCCGCTCCGAAGTTCTCAGTCTTTTTTTGCTTTTGGCGCACCGCGATACAGGCATACAAGCAGCATAATTCCCATAATCAAACAAAAGGGCGCCGTCCCTGTGCCGGGGAAATACCGTCCGCGCATGGCGAACAAAAGCAAATGGCCGGCGCCGTTGCCGATTCCTCCCGCAATCGCTAGAAAGAGAAGAGGCAGATACGCGAGCGCCATTCCGCGTTTTATGCCCGCCGCCGCAAGCGCAAATAGCAGCAACCATCCCAGATTGAAAAACACAAATTCGCTCTCGCTCCATTCATAGCCGAACAATTTCGCGAATTCGTGATGAAATCCGGTGAAAAATTCTTCCGCGAAATGCAGGCACTGCACCGTCACGGCGAGCAGATAGTAGGGAAGTATGTCTTCGGGCTCTTTTTTCCAGCGAGTTCCGATCCAAAGAAAATAGGAAATCAGCATGCCCACTGTCAGCAAGAATGTCGCGCGGCCCAGCACAAAAAATTGCGCCGCCTGCGTAACCACCACGAACACCGCGCCGATAATCTTCTCCTGCTGCGTCAACTGGCTGGTTCCATCTTCCACGGCTAGGCCTTCTCTCCGCATTCATTCCGATTGTGCGCACGGGCTTGTTCTGAACCCACCGAGCATAACCCCAACCCGCCATTTCGAGCGGCGCGGCGCGATTTCTACCATCGCGCCTGCGTTGCGCGATCGAATCTCTCTTCGATCTCAACACTCTCCGGCTTTGCTATTCTTTCCGCATGCGACCAACTCTCTTTGCTGCACTCGTCTTAACACTCTTTTCCCCATATGTCTGTTCGCAAACGCTCCTTCAGGACGAAATCCGCAAAATCGCTGCCGAGGCGCACGGCAAGGTTTCCGTCTCGTGTTCCTTGCCGGGCTCGGCGCTCAATTGCGATCTCGAACCGCATGCTCATCCCCCGATGCAGTCCGTCTTCAAGTTGCCCCTCGCGCTTTGCATGTTCAGCCAGATCGAGCAGGGAAAATTCTCGCTCGATCAGCCCATTCGTTTCCTTCCCAGCGACCGCTTCTTTCCAAAGACCTACAGTCCTCTTCAAGATAAATATGCCGACGCCAATGTCGACGTGCTGCTGCGCGAACTTCTTCGCCTCGCCGTCTCGCTCAGCGACAACGTTGCTGCGGATATCGTCTTGCGTTTGGTCGGCGGCCCCGCCGTGGTGGATGCCTACATCAAGTCAATCGGCGTCGAAGGGTTTCACCTCGAAGACAGTGAACACGCCTTGCACCGCGATCCCACCGCTCAATATCGCAACTGGTTCGAGCCTGCCGGCGCCGTCCAGTTACTCCGCCGCATTGGCGATAATTCTCCGTTTACGCCGGAGCATACCGAACTTCTCCTCACCTGCATGGAAGATTCCCCCACCGGCCCCAATCGCCTTAAGGGCGCTCTGCCCTCCGGCACCGTCGTGATGCACAAGACCGGCTCGTCGGGCACGCAAGGGAACAAGACTCCCGCCACCAACGATATCGGCTTGATCGTCCTACCCGACGGCCGCCGCCTCGCCATCGCCGTCTTCATCACCGACGCGTCCGCCGATTCTGCCACCATCGAATCCGTCATCGCGAGAATCGCCGCCGCCGCATACGCTGCCGCCCCCCGGTGATTTTTTCTGTTTCCTCATGTAGGGGCACGATATATCGTGCCCTCTTCGCTGACCAACCGAGCCCGCTAAAATTGCTTGGAACCGTGCAGGGGCAGAACTTTACTTCGCCCGTCTTTCTTCTCTCAGGTCCGGAACCTTATCGCCTCTCGCAGCGTATCTTAACCGTCTGCCGCTAGAGTGAGGTGTCCTCAATGAAATTCTTCGCCGTCTTGTTGGCTGTCGTCGTCTCGTCCACCTTCGCACCAGCGCAAACCCCTCCGCTGCCTCCTGTCCAACGCCATGTCCAGGGCCAAACTCTCACCTCTGGCGAACTGCCCGCTGCCGAATTCACCTTCGCCAGCGAGTTCCGCCACGTCGGCGCCCAGGTCGTCAATCTCTATGGCAACGCCGTCGCCGAGCAGCATCTTTTCGTCGAGCAGGACGCCCATGGCGGCGTAGCCCGCTTCTACTGGCTCCAGTTCGAGAGGTTTCTTCCCACCAACAAATACACCTACGATTACAATCTCCCCGGCAACGTCGAAATCGGCGGCCTTTCTTTCAACTATGACGTCAAGGCGTTTCTCGGCTACGACGCCGAACAACTCACCGATCCCAAATCGGACGGCGCAGCGCTCGCCTCTCTCATGGCGCAGCACAGTCTCGCTTTTCCCAAAAACGCTGCCCGCGTGCGCATGTTCCATCTTCCGACGCCGGACCATCGCACCGAGCTCATGATTATTTACGGCGAATCCCTCCCTGCTGATTCCAAGATCCCCGCCTCCAAAGACGGCACCCTTCTCTCCGACGCCTCCCCCGAATCCGCCAGGCTCCTCCTCGACCACGCCAAACAAAATTTAACAATCCGCAAAGACTGACATTCGTAACCGCCAGGAACCGCCAGAACCGCCAGGGGACAACCGCCAGGAACCGCCAGGGGACAGACGGGACGTTACCCGCGCTGAACTAGGTCCTCGCAACCGTTCATCCGCATCCATGACCATTCGCAGCATGATTCCGCCCATTCCCTGCTAATTACTTAACCTTTCCAATACTCCCGTGCTATCCTTCCACGTGTTCTGGTCGACGCTCTTCCCCTGCCTCGCGGCGTCCCACTATTTCCTCGGCCTTCCTCACAATGCCCGTAAGTCCTTTGCAATCTGCAGTTACAAACTGCCTGGGGGGTGGGGGTATCCATCGCTGAGTTCTGCCGCCCGTCTACAGGTCTCTTTTGTCATCCGCGGCAACTTAACTCCTTATTTTCCAATAGCTTCCGCACTCTTGCTTCACTCTTTTGCCGTGAGCGGCAACTCATCTCCTTCTTTTTCAGCATGTTGCGCACTCTTTGCCAAAACACCGGGGGTGTACCCCCTCTCCACTTCCCATGACCTTCGCTCTGTGACCTCCATGCCTCTGTGGCGCCCCAATTCTTCCGCCAATTTGTCCTTTGCCCACGCCTCCCAAACGCGCGAAAATGACCACCTGCACGCGAAAGGACTTTTTTCATGACCAACTTCGGTGAACTCGCCCCACCCATGCGCCTCCTGATGACGCCCGGCCCGTCCTCGGTCGATCCCCGCGTCTACCGAGCCCTGGCGGCGCCGATCGTTGGCCACCTCGACCCGTTCTTCAAGACCTGCATGAACGAAACGCAGGCGCTCTTGCGCGAGGTTTTCCAGACGCAGAATCGCATCACCATGCCGATGTCCGCTTCCGGCTCCGGCGGGATTGAAACCGCGATCGTAAATACGCTCGAGCCCGGCGACGAAGCCATCGTTTGTGTCAACGGCTACTTTTCCGACCGAATGTTTGAAGTCGCTTCGCGCACGCAAGCGCACATCACGAAAGTCGAAGCGCCTCTCGGCCGTCCGGTCGATCCGGAAGACGTTCGCCGCGCCGCTGCCGGCAAAAAAATCAAAATCGTTGGCCTCGCGCACGGTGAAACTTCCACCGGCGTCGTCACAAATCTCGATGGGTTCCGCAAAGTCGCCGACGAGCTCGGCGCGCTCCTCATCGTGGACGCGGTCGCTTCTCTTGCCGCCGAGCCGATGCACGTGGACAAACAGCGCCTCGACATCGTTTTCAGCGGCTCGCAGAAAGCTCTCAGCGCGCCTCCGGGAATGTCGCCCATCACGGTCAGCCCGCGCGCGGAAGAAGTTCTCACGCATCGCAAAACGAAAGTGCAGAGCTGGTATTTCGATATCACCACCGCCATGGCCTATTGGGGCCAGGGCCGCCTCTATCACCACACTCCACCCATTTCCTTGATTTACGCCTTGCGCGAAGCGATGCGCATTGCCATGCAGGAAGGCCTTGAAGCGCGTTGGGAACGCCATCACGCCTGCCAGCAAGCGCTGATCGCCGGCTGCGAAGCGATGGGAATTAAAATGTTCGTGGAAAATCCTAAGGACCGTCTCGTCAGCGTCACGGCCGTCGCGATTCCCGCTGGCATCGACGACGTGAAATTCCGCGACCAGCTCCTCGAAGAATTCAACATTGAGATCGCCGGCGGCATCGGCCCGCTCAAGGGGAAAATCTGGCGTCTCGGCTTGATGGGTTATTGCGCGCAAAAAGCCAACGTTCTGTTGCTTCTCGCCGCCATGGAAAAAGTCGCCCTCGATCATGGCGCACGCGTTCCGGCCGGTGCCGGAGTCGCCGCCGCCGCTCGAGCCTTTTCCCACGCCGAAGCCGCGCTCGCAGCAAAGTGAGTTTTAAGTTGTAGGTTCTAGGTTGTAAGTGAATTTTCGGAGGAGTCGAAACTAAGAATCATTATTATCTTCTAGGTTTTTTGTCGTTACTTGGAACCTAAAACTTAGAACTTACAACTGGCACTGACACAACGTAACGGAAGCAGTAGACTAGAAAGGCCTTGAGGAGCTGAAAACCAATGGCAACCCGCCCCATGCTGGCGAACTCCGGCGCGATGAGCGAATTCGTTGGCGCCTTCGACGTCGAATCGAAATTGACCGGCAAGACGTATAACTGCCGCTTCTCGCATATGTGGAACGGCATCGCCACGCGCCACGCCGACACAATTGATACGAAATTTTTTATGAACGACGACGGCGACGCGCTCGTCGTCGGCCTCGCGCACACCGCGTTCACCGCATTTCGCGATAAGACCGGCCGCGATTTGACCGACCGCGAAGCGAGCTACATCGCCGCGGAATTTTTGCGTGAACGCCTGGAAGAAGACGACGAACGCAAACTCTACGACGTCTTCCACGACGACGTGCTTCGCCTGATCGCACAAATCGGAATTAAGTAAGCACGGCCGGGCAAATCAAATTTGTACTTCCGGCGGCTCCGCATGAAACGCTTCCACCGCGGGGTGACGCAAGCCATCGCGGCGGATGAAATGAATCACCAGCAGCATCAGCAGAGCTCCGCAAACTAAAACCGCTGCGGCAATCTGCAAAGCCACCTGCTGGTCGCGCTGATCGGAAATTGTTCCGATCACTTGCGGCCCAAGTCCTCCGACCAGTTGCGTCGCGAACATGTAGACACCGATCGAAGTGGAATGTGCGCGGCGCGGCATCATATCGTGAATCACGGCCGTCACTGGCCCGTGATACCACGACATGAAAAATGTCGCGATAAAAAGTCCGATGAGCACGATGTTTTTTTCTTCGGATTGAATTGCCAGCAGCAAAAACGGCGCAGCAACAAGCAGAGCCAAGCCGACCGCGATCAGCCTTCCGTACGAAAATCTTTTCTGCAACCGATCCGCAACGAATCCACCGCAGAGCACGCCGAGAATTGCAGAGCACAGAACCAGAATCGAAAGCAGCACGCTTGCTTCGCGAACCGTGAAGCCCTTGTACGTGACGGCAAAATCCACGCCCCACGAAATCAGCGACACGCTGGAAAACGTGATGCAAATTCCGCCGCCGATCATCGCGAGGAAAGCGGGCACGGAAAGAATTTGTAGAATCGGCACAACATCGGAGCGGGGCCCGCGCGGCGGCTCCTGCACCCACAACAGCGCGAGCGCGGGAAAAATTCCGGCGAGCGCGACGACGAACAACGCCATCTGCCAACCGTAGCGCGGTGCAACGAGGCCGCCAATCACTTGTCCGCACGCGCCTCCGAGCAACATTCCCGACGCAAAAATCGCCTGCGCGGAAGCGCGGCGCTCCTGCGGAAACGATCCGGAAATCATGGATTGCGCCGCGGGTGCGTAGGCCGCTTCGCCAAGTCCTACGAAGGAACGCGCGACGAGCAGCAGCATAAAATTTGCGGCAAGGCCGCCGGCGAACGTGGCGGCGCTCCAAAACAAAATGCCGACGGCGATAATTCCTTTTCGACTGAAACGATCGGCAAGAAATCCGGACGGAATGCTGCCAAGCGCGAGGACGACAAGGAGAAGAGTTTGCAGCGAGCCAAGCTGAGAATCGGAAACGCCGAGCAGATTGCGCAGCATGGGAATCAGCGGAACGAAGACCTGGCGCGCGGCGAAGTTGACAAAGTTGATTAAAGCAAGTACAGCAAGAAGCCGAAACTGATACGAAGTCAGTGGTGTGGAATTAGAGGCCATGCCGCCGCAGTTTTTTTCTGATTGACCCGGAACCGATGTTCAGAGGGATTATATACCGCGAATGAAAAATACCATTGCCGCGAAAACAACCACGAGTGACCGTCTGACAACCGTACTTTCGTACGGGGCGCTGCTGCTGCTCGGATACTCCGTCTATCGAATCGTCGAGCCGTTTTTTATTCCACTGGCGTGGTCGGCGGTGCTGGCGATTTTTTTCACGCCGCTGCACGAGCGAGTCGAGAAAAGATTGAAGCCGACGCTTGCGGCTCTTGTGAGCACACTGGGCGTGACGTTTTTGCTGGTTGTGCCGGCTTTGGTGTTGACCGCGTATACAGCGAGACAAGCGGTGGATGCGACGGCGAAGGCGCAAGCAGTCCTGACGCATCAGGATTCCGGCTCTGCGGACCGTGCGGAAGCGTGGTTGAAGACGAAGTTGCCTGCGTCGATGCAAGACGTGGATTTTTCGGAACAGTTGCGGCAGGGAGCGGAGAAGGCGGCGTCGTATCTTGCGGGGAAGCTGACGGGCCTGCTGAAGAATGTGGTCACGTTTTTTGTGGATCTTTTTCTAATGCTGTTCGCTTTGTTTTTCATGTTTCGCGACGGACACGAAGTGGTGCGCGGCGTGCGGCACTTATTGCCGTTTGACAGCGACATTCAAACGGAGATGCTGGAAGAATCGCGCGAGCTGATTTTCGCAAGCGTCGCGGTGGCGCTGGTGATTGCGGCGATGCAGGGCGCGCTAGGTGGATTGGCGTTTACGCTGGTCGGAATTTCTTCGCCGCTGTTCTGGGGAGTTTTGATTGCGTTTTTCTCGCTGGTGCCTGTGGTTGGATCGGCGCTGATATGGGTGCCTGCGGCGTTGTGGATCGGACTGAACGGACACTGGGGACGAGCGATCGTAGTGCTGGCGATTTGCGGAGGCGTGGCGGGAATCGCCGACAACCTGGTGCGGCCGCTGTTGTTGCGGAATCGCACGCGTTTGAATGAATTGTTGCTGTTCGTGAGCGTCCTGGGGGGCATTGAAGTGTTTGGCTTGCTGGGAATTGTTGCAGGGCCGACGATCATGGCGGCGGCAATGGGCGTGTTCCGTGTTTATATGGAACATCGCGATGAATTGGAAGAAGCGCAAGCCTGAGGCTTTGCCACAATACAAGCGCGGATTGCAGCCCCAATCGTACAGCTGTGCTAGAGTACCCGCCCGTAGGAACGTGCACGAATGAAAGAGTCAGGAAGCCAAAAGCCAATTGAATTGACGCCGGATAAATTGCGGTGGCGATGCGAGCCAACGCGGTTGCCGTTCGAAACGACGGCGCAAGCGGAATTGCGCGAAGGATTCGTGGGTCAGGAACGAGCGCTGCGCGCGCTGAAGATGGGCGTGGAACTGGGCGCGCCGGGTTACAACGTGTTTGTGTGCGGACTGGCGGGAACGAGCCGGGGCGGAACGATTGCGCGAATGATCGAAGAGTTGAAGCCGGGGGTGAAAGAATCGCCGGACCGCTGCTATGTAAATAGTTTCAAGAATACGGACCGGCCGCGGCTGATTTCTCTGCCACGAGGGCAGGCCAACGGATTCAAAAAAGACATGCAGGCGGGCGTGGATTTTCTGCGGCGGCGGATTCCGCAGGTATTCGAAGGCGAACCATTTCAGCGGCAGAAGAGCCGCATTGTGGAACGGTTCACTGTGCGCGAAAAAGATTTGATGGATGATTTCACGCGGCGCATCGCGCGGGAACAGTTTGCGCTTGGCCACATGCAGGTTGGCGCGGTGGCGCTGCCGGAGATTTTTCCGGTGCTCGAAGGGCAGATGGTGCCGATCGAAGATATTTCGAAGATGGTGCATGAAGGGAAACTGGATTCGCCGGTCGCGGAAGAAATTGAACGGAAGTACGAACAGTTCCGCTCGGAGTTTACGGTGGTGTACCGGAAGACGCTGACACTTTCGAGGGAACTCGCGAGCGAATTGAGCTATCTGGAGCAGGAAGCGGCTTCCGTGCTCGTGGACGGCGTGATTGAGGAGTTGAAGGAAAAATATCCGGACCACAGCGTTTCGGAATATCTGGAAGAGGTGCGACACCACATTCTGGATAACCTCAACCCGTTCAAGGAACGGGAAGGGGAAGAGGAAGAGACTCCGGAGCTGCCGGAAGGGCCTTCGACGAAGGCGCCGGGACCGGAACGCGATCCGTTTCGTGTCTACGGCGTGAACGTGATTCTGGCGCACGGAGACGAATCGACTTCACCGGTAATTTTTGAGACGACGCCGACCTACGCCAATTTATTCGGGACGATTCAGCGGGCATACGACGCACGCGGTGGCTGGACGAGCGACTTCATGGATTTGCGCGGCGGTTCGCTGCTGCGCGCCGATGGCGGCTATCTGGTCATGTACGCGATGGAAACGATTTCGGAACCCGGCGTGTGGCGCGCACTGAAACGGACACTGAGCCACACCCGGCTGGAAATTCAGCCGGCGGAAATGTTTTATCCCTTCGGCGGAAGTCCGATGAAGCCGGAAGCGGTTCCGATCAATCTGAAAGTGATCATGATCGGCGACCGCTCGATGTATGAGCTGCTTTACGACTACGAAGAAGATTTCCGGAAGATTTTCAAGGTGCGGGTGGAATTTGACGAAGAGATGGCGATGAGCGATTCGGTGATTGCCGAGTACGCAGGGCGGCTGCGCGCGCTATCCGAGAAAGAGAGTCTTTCGCCGTTTGACCGGGGCGCGTTCGCGGCGATGCTCGAACATGGCGTGCGCATGGCGGGGCGTCGGAACAAAGTGACGGCGCGGTTTGTGGACATTGCGGACCTGGCGCGCGAAGCGAACTATGCGGCGAAGGCCGCGGATGAGCATGTGGTGCGCGCGGAGCATGTGCGCAAGGCGCTGAACTCGAAGATGGAGCGGCACAACCTGATCGAAACGCGCATTCGGGAAATGATCGAAGAAGGCACGCTGCTGGTGGATGTGGACGGGCAGCGCGTTGGGCAAGTGAACGGATTAAGCGTGCTGGAGATTGGCGGGTATTCGTTCGGGAAGCCGGTGCGGATTACGGCGACGGCGGCGCTTGGAAAAACCGGGCTCATCAACATCGAGCGCGAATCGAATTTGAGCGGACGGTTCCACGACAAGGGCGTGCACATCATTTCCGGTTATTTGCGGAGCCGGTTCGCGCAGGACAAGCCGCTATCTCTTGCGGCGAGCATTTGTTTCGAGCAGTCGTATTCGGGCGTCGACGGCGACAGCGCGAGTTCGACGGAAGTGTATGCGCTGGTTTCCGCGCTGGCCGAATTGCCGCTGCGGCAGGATATTGCCGTGACGGGCTCGATGAACCAGCAGGGAGACATTCAGCCGATCGGCGGGGTGAACGAAAAGATCGAGGGATTTTTCGATGTCTGCCGGATCAAGGGATTGACGGGAACGCAGGGCGTTCTGATACCGGAAGCAAATATTGAGGATTTGATGCTGCGGCCGGATGTTGTGGAAGCGGTGCAGACAAAGAAATTCCATATTTGGCCCGCAGCAAAGATCGAGCAGGGCGTGGAACTGTTGACGGGAGTTTCCGCGGGATTCAAGAACGGAACCGGTTCGTTTGATAGCGGCACGGTTTTCGCGCGCGTGAACGAGCGATTGACGGAAATGGCGAAGACGTTGAAAGAGTTTGAATAGCGCGCAGTTCGCCCGTGAACTCGGCTGCGCCGCTCAGAAATGACCAAAGGATACCTCTTGTTCGACTTCAACCGGCTTATCGATCACCCGATAAACCGGAAATGTCCATTTTCTTGCAGCCTTTTCACATATCTTAAAGTATTCAGGCGGCCCAGATACCGCATGCGCGGCGATTACGCTGCCGTCCTTCCCTATGACAATCTCCACTGAGACTTCGATCCTTTTTCCAGCAGACGAACCAGGCCATTCTGGATTAACGGTTTTCAGTGGGCGAAGCCTCACCCCGGAAATTCTGTCGCCCAGTGGGCCGGTGGCACCTGGAGCGGGTAAGAAATCGCTATCCAGCAAGTTAGCGATAGCTTCTAGTTTCTCTACACGAAGTTCAAGGTATCGCTTGCCGCCATCCGTGACATCAACTTCTCGGGCAATGCTGCGGCCCTGAAACGTTTCGATGTCGTTGTACACGATCTGATGCCAGAATTCCCCACGCGTATATCTGAGTACAGATGTATTTGGCTGAAAGCAATATTGGGTGGGGTCACTGATCCCAGAGTTCTGCTCCAGGACGACGCATTGAAGATTTTGCCCGGAAAATGTTCGGTTCCACTTTCTGGCATGGAACCCATGAAGGCTCGCGGCATACAAAAATGGCGCGACGACTTCGGACCGCACCTCTAGTTGCACGAGTTTAGGCCACTGCCGGTTACCCAGGCGAAATAGCCCCTTGCTGGTGGCATAATCTGTCTGATTAAAGCTCTCACTCTTGTAGATTCGCTTGTATTTGTCTGGAGCCGCCCAAAATTCCTCGAAGGTTCCGCTATCATCATTGTCCCCATCTTCGTCGTATTTCTCATAGTGAATTACAATGTGCCATGGGCGGATATTCGGTGATTCGAGTCCATTGAGGGCACTTGCGTTCTTGATCCAGGTCTCGAAGTCGAGGCCGTCGGGACCTTCCGAGTACTTGTTGTTTTTCAGATCGATCGAAAAGGATGTCGCTGGTGGAATCGTGATTGCCGAGTCCGAGCTTGCTTGCGAACTGACGATCACTCGCGGAAACCGCGGGCGGTCTCCAGCAGGTAGTGTGTTTTGTTCCTGTGCTTCAGTGAAAGGTGTGGAGCAGACCACAGCCAGCAGAACACCGATCCGCACGGCCTTATCCATAAAAGGCTAACTCCCAGAACTGCCTGCTAATTATTGCAGCCGGTACTTTCCCATAAAAGCATGAAAGCGGAATAGCGGCTAGGGTCGTTTTTTTTGGGGGCTTCCGTCGATAGTCTATTTGTAGCCATTCCTTGCACTGCCTGCTATCCTCACACGCCTCAAATCAATTTATGGAGCAATCGTCATGCGCACTTTTCTAGCCGTGATTTTCTTGTCGTTGCTTACTTCCGGAGCGGTGGCTCAGCAGACGCCGGGTCTCTTCGATGGGAAGAGCTGGTGGGAGCACGTGAAGTTTCTGGCGGATGATTCGCTGGAAGGCCGCGACACGGGAAGCGAAGGGATCAAGAAAGCGCAAGCGTACGCCGTCGAGCAGTTCAAGAAGGCGGGTCTCGCTCCCGCGGGAACGTACGGATTCTACCAGCCGGTCGATTTCGTGCAGTATCAAGTGGACGAAGCCAAGTCTTCGCTCGCGCTGATTGCAAATGGGAAGTCCGAGGCGATTTCGTTCGCGGACGACGGATTCATCAGCACGCGACTGACGCGGAAATCGGCGGAGCTGAACGCGGCGATGGTGTTTGTGGGCTATGGCTTGCGGGTACCGGAAACGAAGCTGGATGAAATTGCGGGGCTGGACCTGAAGGGAAAGATTGCGGTGTACCTTGCGGGATCGCCGGAGGACGTGCCGTCATCGCTGGCGGCGCATTACCAGACGATTGGCGAACGATGGAAAGCATTGCAGGCGGCAGGGGCGGTCGGCGTCATCACAATTTACAATCCGGCGTCCATGGACATTCCGTGGGCGCGAATTTCGGTCAATCGCAATCATGCGTCGGTGGATTTGGCGGGGGCGGAATTTCGCGAGGCGGAAGGATTGCAGATTGCAATTGCGTTCAATCCGGCATCGGCGGAAAAGCTGTTTCAAGGATCGGGACATACGTTTGCGGAGATTGCGGCGCTCGGGAAAGACCGGAAGCCGATGCCGCACTTCGCGCTGGCAACTGCGCTGAAAGCGAATTCGGTGATTCTGAGCACGCCGCTGAAATGCCAGAATGTGGTGGCGAAACTAGAGGGCAGCGATCCGGCGTTGAAGAATGAGTACGTGGTGCTCTCGGCGCACATCGACCACGTGGGAATCGGTGCGCCGATTAACGGGGACAAGATTTATAACGGCGCGATGGATGATGGATCGGGCAGCGCGCTGGTGCTGGATGCCGCGGCCGAGATGAAGGCGCATCCGGAAAAATTGAAGCGGTCGGTTTTGTTTTTGCTGGTGACAGCGGAAGAGAAGGGCTTGCTCGGTTCGAAATATTTCGCGGCGCACCCGACGGTGCCGGCGAAAGCGATCGTGGCGGACATCAATGTGGATATGTTTTTGCCGATTACGCCGCTGAAGGTGCTGCGCATTCAGGGGATCGCGGATTCCTCATTGGGCGAACACGCGGCAGAAGTCGCGCGTGGATTTGGCGTGAAGCCGGTGCCCGACCCGGAGCCGCTGCGAAATCTTTTTATTCGCAGCGACCAATACTATTTCATACGGCACGGCGTTCCATCGGTGATCATGGATGTGTTTTTTGAGCCGGGATCGCCGGAACAGAAATTGTTCAAGGATTGGCTGACGAACCGGTATCACGCACCGTCGGACGACGTGAATCAGCCGGTGGATTTGGGTGCGGCGGCGTTGTACGAAGAGATTGCGCATAAATTGCTGGTTGATACGGCGAACGCGGACGCCGCGCCGAAGTGGAAGGCGGATTCGTTCTTCAAGCGGTACGCGACGAACTGAGTGTTCCAACGCTGGATTAATTTGCTGAGGAAGCGGGCGCGAGGTAGGCCTGGCGGTGGTCGAGGCGGGCGGCGTGGTTTGCGGTGACGGTGAGGGAGTGGAGCTTGCCGTCGGCGATTTGCGGGGCGAACGCGAGATTGTATTCGTGGCGGACGATCTGGGCGATTTCTGAGTAGGTCCTTTCGAAATCTTTCGTGGATTTGGGGAGGTAGACGCGGCCGCCGGTGCTGGTGGCCAGATTTCGTAGTGTGTCTTCGCCGGCTTGCAGCAGGGGTTCGAGCTTTTCGAGACTTTCGCGTTGCTGTTTCGATCGCTTGCGATGTTTGGGCGTCAACGTAAGGAGATTGGAAGTGGAGACAGCGAGGACGCGAACTTCGCTTGAGAGAATTTGATTTTTGTAGGTTGCGGAGAATTCCGGGGGTGCGCTGTCAACGCCACTTCCAATGAGCACGACGGATTTCTTGCCGGGAACATTGCGGAGCCAACCGAAAACGTCCAAGAGGCTTCGCGAAAGATTTAGATCGCCGGATCCGAGATAGAAGTTGATTTCACGAAGGGCGAGGCGCGCCTCCGCTTTGTTGTCACTCAATTCAAATTGGACATTTGCGCCCGACGAATAGCAGACGATGGCGACGCGATCGGCGGGGGAGAGATTCGCGATGAGGGCGTCGGCCTTTTGAATATTTGCCGCGCCGAAAAGATAGACCGACGGGCCACATTCGAGCATGAGGACGACTTGCGCGGGATCGTCGTTGGCGAGGAAGCCGGCGATGGGTTGTTCGATGCCGTTGTCGAAAATGTGGAAGTCGGATTTTTGCAGGCCTTCGACAAATTTGCCGTGGCGGTCGGTGGCGATGACGCCGACGTTAACGCGGCTGACTTCGACGCGAATGGCGGGAGTTTGCTGCTCCTGAGCGTTGGTTAAATTTGGCAGCGCGAGAAGCGCGAATAAAAAAGCCTGCCGCAGTTGGATGCGACAGGCTTTTTTGAAATGAGACATTCGAGCGATTTCGCGAATCGAAGCGGCCCCAAATGCAGGGGCCGAATCTTTTGTTACGGCTTTGCCGGCGCCGCAGCAGGAGCAGCAGCGGGCGCGGCGCCACCATCTTTCGGCGTCGAAAGATAGCCGGTGATCTGGTCCTTGCCAACGGTGAAGACGACGATTTCGTACGGCATGCTGCGGGAAGTGCCGACGTAGAATTGCACCGGCTCGCCGCTGGTCTTGTCTTTCTTTTCGATCTGGCGGTCGTCGGCAACGAGAGTCATGGTGTACTTGGATTTTTTGGGATCGGTCTTGTTGAGATTAATTTGAATGGGGCCGACGCGCTGCGCATTCTTGGCCTTCTTGATGCTGAATTCGTAGTAGTTGCGATCGCCCTTGCGCTTGAGATCCTCGAGGTCGTCGTGATTGCGCGCGATGAGGCCGCTCATGACGCCCATGTCGCCTTTTGTGCTTTCGAGCTTGGCTTTGGTGGCTTCGAGGTCGGTGCGAGTATCGGCGATGTCCTTCTTGGCGCCGCCAACTTCTGTGGCGACTGCGCCGATTTTCTCATTCGCTTCGGTCTGAACAGCGGTGAGCTGGCTGGTCAGTTTTTGATCGGAGGCAATCTGTTCCTTGCGGATGGCTTCGGCTCGGCTCTTCGCGGATGCGACTTCAGACGCGGTCATGCCGACTTTTTGTTGCGTGACTTCGACGATGCTCTTGAGCTCGGCGAGGCGAGTGTTTGCCTGCTCAAGTTGCGTGGTGAGTGTCGCGT
>Ga0070734_10001041_pt1 | contig 44892 bp, 33 predicted proteins | sample Coa_R1_8_FD_66444 | JGI IMG/M metagenome (GOLD analysis project Ga0070734, IMG submission 66444) | Surface soil microbial communities from Centralia Pennsylvania, which are recovering from an underground coalmine fire - Coalmine... | ecosystem: Environmental > Terrestrial > Soil > Unclassified ...
GTGGACATTTTGCCGGTCTTCAAGGCGCCGGCGGTGGAGGTATTGACGTACTACCAGGGGATGCCGGCTTCTTCTATCGAAAAGACGATCACCAACCGCATCGAACGCTGGGTCAACCAAAGCCCCGGCGTCCGCCGCATCGAATCGAAGTCCGTACCCGGTGTCAGTGTGGTCAAGCTCTATTTCCGCGAGGACATCGATCCCAACTCCGCCCTCACCTTGACCAACTCCCTGGCTCTGGGCACCTTGCCGACCTTGCCCCCCAATACGCTGCCGCCGGTGGTCTTGCCTTTTGATCCCACCGGGACCATGCCCTTGGGCATCCTCACCGTCACCAATCCTTCTCTGGATGAGGCCCACCTGAAGGACTATGCCCGCATCGATGTCCGCAACATGCTCGGCGCCGTCCCCGGCTGCGTGGCTCCGGTGGTCATTGGCGGCAAGGACCGGACGGTCTTGATCTACCTCAAGCCGGATGCCTTGCAAGCCCGCCATCTGTCGCCCTTGGATGTGGTGCATGCCTTGGAGAAGGGCAACCTCATGGTCACGCCCGGGACGGCGTATTTCGGCACCAACCAGGTGCTCTTGGATACCAATGTGATGGTGGACAAGATCCGGGAGCTGAACGACTTACCGATCCGGATCGAGCCGGGTGCAAATGTGTACCTGCACGATATTGGCCATGCCGAGGACTCGTATGCCATCCAGACCTCGCGGGTACGGATCAATGGCCGGCGGCAGGTGTATGTGCCGATCTACCGGCAGCAGGGAGCGAGCAGCTTGGCGGTGGCCAATGGGGTGAAGGAGCACTTGAAGTACATGGAGGAGCATCTGCCGGCGGAGGCGAAAGGGACGAAGCTCGATTTCGTGATGGATCAATCGTTGTATGTGAAGGAAGCCATCCTGAGCCTGATCCATGAGGGGGTGATTGGGGCCCTCTTGGTCTCGCTGATGATCTTGGTGTTCTTGGGCAACTGGCGGATGACGTTGATTGCGAGCCTGTCGATCCCCTTGGCCATCCTGGGTGCCATCATTGGCTTGTATGCCACGGGGAATACGATCAACGCCATGACCTTGGGCGGCCTGGCCTTGGCCATCGGGCCCCTCGTCGATGATGCCATCGTCGAGCTGGAGAACAATCATCGCAACTACAGCCTGGGCAAATCGCGCATCAAGGCGGCCCTGGATGGCTGTGCCGAGGTGATGATTCCCGTGCTGGTAGCTACCTTCACTACCAACATTGTCCTGGCGCCCATCGCGATGATGCCGGGGATGGGCGGCTTCCTCTTCCGGCCCTTGGCGCTCGCGGTTGCCTTCGCCATGTTCACGTCCTTCTTGCTATCACGAACATTTGTGCCGATGATGTGCGCCAGATTCCTTCCGGACGAACATAAGCGGATGCGCACTGCTGCGAGGAGCATGCAAGCAAGTGGCGAGCACGAGCACGGGTCGCGCTTCGGCCGGCTGCACCACCGCATCGAGCGCTTGCTGAATCGGCAAACACGGATTTATCAGCGTTTGCTGGCAATGGCATTGGGACATCGGAAGGTGGTGTTGAGTGTGGTGGGGCTGCTCTTTGTCGCATCCCTGGCTCTGGGGACACGCTTGGGACAGGAGTTCTTCCCTCAAGTGGATGCCGGCCAGATTACCCTGTATATTCAGGCACCCTCCAAGCTCCGCCTCGATGCCGCCGAACGACGCATGATCGACGTCGAACGCTTCCTCGAACAGCATATCCCCGCCCACGAACGCGACATGATCGTCAGCGAACTGGGCCTGGATCCCGATTGGTCAGCCGCCTACACCGCCAACTCCGGGCAGCAGGATGCCGTCCTCCGCGTGCAGTTGACCGAGGCACGGCGGTACACGGCCCAGGAATATGCCATCAAGCTGCGCCACTGGCTGGAGCAGGAGCCCCGCTTCAGCGATCTCCGGATCAGCCTGGACACCGGCGGGATGGTATCGACCGCCCTCAACTATGGAGCATCCTCCCCGATCGATATCCGGATCGAAGGAGGCACCCTGGAGGAGGCGATGAACCTGGCCAAGCAGATGCGGCAACGCGTGGCCGGAGTACCGGGCGCCGCCGATGTGCGGGTCGCACAGCGGCTGGATGCGCCGTATTTGATCTTTGAGGTAGATCGGCAGAAGGCAGCGGATGTCGGCTTGACCGCCCAGGAGGTGGTGTTGCAACTGGTGGCGGCGATGAATTCGAGTGTGTCGATCAACCGCAATTTCTGGATCGATAACAAAACCGGCAACCAGTACTTCGTCGCCATCCAGTACCCCGAAAATCCGAACCTGAACCTCCACGATGTGCTGAACGTGGTAGCCACGGGTGGGAAGCAGCAACATCCGGTCCACCTGTATACGTTGGTCAAAGCGCATTCCCATCCCGCGGCGGTGGAGATCAATCATGTGAGTCTGTACCGGACGATTGATGTCTTGATCAACACGGAGCGTCGGGACATCGGCAGCGTGGCGAAGGAGGTGATGGCGCGGCTGCATGAGCTGCCGGCTGCCAAAGGGATGCATTGGGAATTTGCTGGCAGTGGCGGCGTCCTGTCCCAGGAACAGCCCGACGGCAAGACGGCCCAAGTCATGCGCTGGGAACTCACCGGCGAATACCAGCGCATGAACGAATCGTTCACTCACTTGATTTACGGACTGGGCTTGGCGTCGGTCCTGGTGTATCTGCTTCAAGTCGCGCTCTTCCGCTCCTGGGTCGGCCCGTTCATCATCATGTTTACGGTTCCGCTTGGTTTGATTGGCGTCTTCGGGATGCTGTTCCTGACGCACACCACGCTGAATGTACAATCGGAGATGGGGGTCATTTTCCTGGTCGGCATTGCAGTCAATAATGGCGTGTTGCTCGTGGAATTCGCGAACAAGCAGCGCCGGCTCGGAGCCTCGATCTATCAAGCGATCACCACCGCGGCGGCGATCCGATTTCGGCCGATTGTGATGACCTTCCTGGCGACGTTTTTGGATTTGGTACCGATGGCCATTGGAATGGGACGCGGCAGCGAAGCGAATGTGCCGTTGGCGCGGGCCGTTGTCGGTGGCCTGTTAACATCCACTTGCCTGACCCTTTTTGTCGTTCCTATCATGTATACACTGCTGATGCGAAATAGCGGACAGCCCGAGTTGGATATCGAAAAAGAATTGGCCGATCAACCCCTGAGCAGACCGGCCGCGGCATCCATACCCAGCGCGGTGGCGGTGAGCGCCGAAGGTGTTGGGGTCTGACCGTCGAACAGCGAGAGTCGTGACCGACGTTTCCGGGACCCCTGTTCTGATGGGGAATGAGACAAGGAGACATTCAAGACATGTCAGCTGCAACAAAGAACGCTCTTCTCCGCCTGGTGGCACTTGCCGTAGCGGTCACCGCGCTGACGACCGCGGCCTGCGTCGTTCTCACCGCGGCACGGCAGCCGGGCTCAGACAAGGTCGTCGTAGAGCCACCGCCCACGCCGGTGACAGAGAATTCCGATCCGGACCCCTTTGTGATCCCGGTAAAGGTCATCCGGCCCAAGCACGATCCGTCCTTCACGATGACTGTAACCGAGCCCGCCCACGTGGAGGCCTATTACAAATCCGAATTGAAAGCCAGGGTCTCCGGATCCATCACCCGAATCCGCAAGGATATCGGCGCGCGCGTGAAGCGAGATGAGATTCTTGCCGAAATCGACGCCCCTGATCTTGTACAGGCCGTGGCCCAGGCCGAGAAAGTGATCCAGCAACGGGAGCGCGAAGAAGATCTAGCCCGGGCCAAGGTGAAAGCTGCCGAGGCAGAAGTGCTTGCCAGGACGAGCAATGTGGCCATGAAGCAAAAATTGTTGAAAGCCTATGACTCCATTCAGCAATTTCGTTACTCACGCTGGAAGCGGTATGAAGGCCTGGCCCAGCTCAAGGGAGTCGACGAATTGCTGGTTGAAGAGCAGGAAAAGAACTACCTTGGCGCCTATGCCGATTATGAGGCCGCCAATGACGCGGTGACCCAGGCGCAGGCAAAACAGTTAGAATCGCAACACAACTTGGAAGTGGCAAAGACCGATGTAGCCTACAGGCACTCGCTGATCGAGGTGGCGGAGAAAGAGCGGGACAAGGCAAAGGCGTTCGCGGATTACACGGTGATCCGGGCTCCGTACGACGGCGTCATCGTTGCGCGAAACGTCGACCCGGGCTCCTTTGTGGACGTTGGTAGTTCCAAGAGCGACCCGCTTTTCATCGTGGAACGCACCGACATCGTCACGGTTTACATGAATGTTCCGGACACATTTGCACCCTACGTCACCGACGGCACGGAGGCCATCATCACCATGACTCCCGGCGTGGAGATTCACGGCAAGGTGACTCGCCATGATCCATCTCTTGAGACCAGTCACACCGATCTGACGATGCGTGTCGAGGTGGACCTCTGGAATGACTCGCCCCAACTTTACAAAGTCTGGCTCGCCTCCGAAGAGGCAAAGAAATTGCCCGCCGTTCCCTTTGACGACCTGAAAGCAGGCGATGATCCGGCGAAACCGGTTCAGCCCTGGCTGCCCTGGATCGAAGTCCATAATCCCAACGCGGCACCACCGAAGCTCCTCCCGGGAATGTACGGCACGATGGAACTGGTCCTGCGCAATTTCAAGAGCACCTACCTCCTACCCAGCGATGCGATCATTCAGCAGGGAGGCGAATCCTACATCTACTTGCTCCAGGGCAGCAAAGCCCAAAAGTCGCATGTGGACGTGCAGGCCAACGATGGCAAGCTGGCCAAAGTCGCCGTGATTGTGAAGAAGGGCAAGCAAGAGATCCGCGAAGCATTAACCGGGGAGGAACAGGTCATCTACAGCAACTTGGACGAACTGAGCAGTGGCCAAGCCGTAAAGCCTGAGCCCATAACTTGGTGACATGCCGCGGCATCGAAAACTGCGCAAGGAGGCGTGGATGTTGCAAGCAAGGAACGCGGGATGGTGCGGCCGTGTGACCGTGCTCAGCGCATCGCTCGGTTTGTGGATGGCATCGACTTTGGCAGGAGCCGCTCAAGACGTTTCTGCGCAGAATCGCTCAGGGAAACAGCCTGCGTCCGGAGAGAAATCAACCGGTCCCGTGCTGACTGTGCCAACACCCGCTTCTCCCGAAGCGATGCCCCTGCCGCGGACCACGATCAGCCCAGCGAATCCGCCCGCGGCTGCGAATCGCGATGCCGTCGGCTTGCCGCTGGCCGAGATCTCACCTCCCGGTCAATATCCCGATGTGCAGGTCCTCCCCATCGACCTCCCCACGGCGTTACGGCTAGTCAACACGAGCAACCCCACGATTGCCCTGGCGCAGGAACGGGTCCGCGAAGCACAGGCTGCTCTCCTTGCGGCACAAGTTCTCTGGTTGCCCAACCTCCAGACGGGGCCGGCGTATCTCCGCCACGATGGCCAAATCCAAAATGCCGCGGGCCTGGTCTTTGGTACATCCAAGTCCAACTTCTTTGAAGGGGGCGGCGCCTCGGCAATCTTTCACACGGGGGATGCACTGTTCGGACCCCTCATCGCACGGCGGCTTGCCGAAGCCCAGGTGGCTGCGGCGCAGGGAGTCAAGCATAGCATTCAGCTGGATGTGGCCCTTGCCTATCTCGATTTGATGCAAGCTTACGGTGCGCTGGCAATCAACGCAGATACCCTGGGACGCGCTCAATTTATTCTCGATGAAGCCACCAAAGCGGATACGCAGGGCTTAAGCCGTACCAAGGCCGACGTCACCCGGGCCCGCGCCGAAGTCGAGTTGCGGCGGCAGCAACATATCGATCTGGAGAATCAGGCGGCGCTAGCATCGGCCCGGCTGGCTCAGCTGCTGCTGCTCCAACCGACGGTGGACCTTCGCCCGGCGGATCCTGCGGTGGTTCCGATTACGCTGGTTCCTGCCGAGACCGATATCGATACGTTGGTCGTCACGGGCCTGATGAATCGGCCCGAGCTTGCCGAGAGCAGAGCCCTCGTTGCCGCGAGCCTGGCACGCTGGCGGCAGGCTCGGCTTGGTCCCTTGCTGCCCCGCGTCGAACTGGACTATTCAGGCGGCGTATTCGGCGGTGGAGTCAACGACGACGTCAGCAAGTTCAGTGGCCGGAGCGATGGCTTGGCCCAGGCGGTGTGGGAGTTTCGGAACCTCGGCCTGGGCAACGTGGCCGAGGCGCGCCTGCGGCGGTCCCAGTATAATCAGGCCAACTACCATGGGCTGGAAGTGCAAGCCCAAGTAGCCGCGGACGTGGCCATCGCCGTCAAGCTTGCCCGGAACCGGCAGCGCACGCTGGCGAGTGCCCAAGTCGCAGTGGAGCAGGCACTGGAAACGTGGCGCCGACTCAAGCTGGCCGCGTTTGGCATTCTAACCCGCGACAACCTGGTCAATACCCTCGAACCGGTGATTGCGGAACAATCCCTGGATGTGGCTCGTACCCAGTATCTGACCGAGGTGATCGAGTACAACAAAGCACAATTCCGCCTGTACGAGGCCCTCGGCCAACCACCCATCGACGCCCTTCCCCAAGCGGTTCCCGTGCCGACGACGGTACCGGTGGCACCCCAGCCGTACACACCCACCCCCATGCCGGTATTCAAGGTACCGCCTCCCGTCAAGCGAAAACCTTGAGCGATTTTCACCGCGTCCGCACACCGATTTCCTGGCGATTCGCCTGACGGCCCTGACGGGTTTTTATAGAGTACACGGTAGCCCGGGGCTCTTGCAGTACAGACTTTCAACTTGAGTGGCGACTTGGTGAAGCGGTAGGCTTGCCGTTGCCCAACTCGGTTGGCGCACGGCCTACCCGGTCTATTCTCTGCGGAGAAAGGAGTTGCGATGAAGAAGCTCGGCATGGTCACGTTGGTTCTGATGCTCCCCATTGCTTTTTTCAGTGCGGCGGATGCGGAGCAACAAGACAAGCAAGGAATGAAAGGAGTCCGGAAAGCGGTATGCGTCCTGCATGCGACCAAGGGAAGCAAGACGCATGGAACGATCTGGTTTACGCAGCAAGGCGATGAGGTCGAAATCAGTGGCGAGATCACGGGGTTAACGCCGGGGATGCATGCGTTCCATGTCCACGAGTTCGGCGATTGCTCCGCGCCGGATGCGACGTCGGCCGGACCGCATTTCAACCCGGACAACAAGCCGCATGGCAGCCCGCACACCGGAGAACGCCACGTCGGCGACTTGGGCAACATCAAGGCCGACGAAAGCGGCAAGGCAACCATTCAGATTCGGGACCGGGAAGTCAAGCTCAACGGCCCCCATTCCGTTTTGGGACGCTCGCTCATAGTCCACGCAGACCCCGATGATATGAAGAGCCAGCCGGCGGGCAATGCCGGGGCCCGAATAGCTTGTGGCGTCATTGGCGTCGCTAAGCCCTGACGCTTTGCGGGAATGCATCGATGCAAGCACCAACAATGAGCCCCGGGTTCCGCCGGAACCCGGGGCTTTCGCATTCGTGCCTGGAACAACGTGGCGGCAATTACAATCGGCAACAGCCCGGCCCGCATGGCGGCAATTTGGGATCGCAGCTCATGGGCAGCGATGAATCTTCGGCCCGAGGCTTGGCGGGCACACTCCACAGGCGTTCCAGATCCTCGCTGTGGCATTCGGGACACTCGACGGCTTCGCCATTCAACACCAGCGTTTCAAAAGTGTGTTCGCAGTCCCGGCAAGTGTATTCGTACAGGGGCATCGCTTCTCTCCTGAATTCGCGGTTACATACGTCGCCTTCTGTAGACCTCACTGGCGCGCTTTAAGATTTGCCGTTCGCTCTCCGTGAGGCTGCTTTGACCGGTGCGCGCGACCTTGGCTAGCACCGCATCGAGCTTGGCCTCGAGCTGATCCTCCTCGTCGATTTCCGGCGGCGCGGTGACGGGGGCCGGCTGGCGCGGTTCTTCGCGGTAAATGCGCAATCGCGGCCGCGTCCACTGTTGGATGAAGTTGCGCACTTCATTCCACCAGCCCATAATCCGCCAATGCCGCTTGTAATACACGAAGGCAAACGCAGCACCGGCCAGGTGAACGGTTACCGCGGTCCCCCGGGTGTTGCCGCTAAACAACCCAAACGCATCTTGGGCAACCTCAAAGGCGACGAATAGCCAAATCGGCACCGGCAGGAAGAAAAAGAGCAAGATGATGCGCGAGGGGAAGTGCAACGCACAGAGCACCATCACTGCCATCACGGCCCCGGAGGCGCCCAGACACTGGGCGGAGGCCTCAGGAAAGCGGTGCACGCTCAGCTCCGGAGTCAGCACAAATGCCACGCCACCCAGGATGGCCGTCAAGAGATAAAGGGCAAGGAACTCGCGCGCTCCGTAGATGTCCTCGACATCGCTGCCGAACCACCAGAGGAATGCCATGTTGAAGACGATATGCCAGATCGACGAGGTGTCATGCAAAAAGGCGTAGGTGAGTAACCGCCAAACCTCACCGTGCAGGACCGCATCGGCTCTCAAGACCAGGGCATCGGTGAAGAGACTCTGCCTCCCTCCCTCGGGCCGGCCCGTGACGATCTCCAAGATAAAACAGACCACGTTGATGGCGATCAGCCATTTGCAGACCTGGCCGCGGTCCATAAAACTGGGCCCTTGGCCTCGGTAGTAGTCACGGTCGTAAATTCCCATGATAGTCCCCTGGGGACAAAGAGCCGGCGTCGCTCGTCACCTCTTTTTACCACACAACTGCCGCGCGGGGAAAGACCCCCAGGGAAAAACATGAACAGAAGCTCATCGGATCCACAACTATTCAGGCAAGGCCAGGAAGGGTCGTTTTCGGGCCCGTTCTTGCATAACGTGAAGGTATGGGGAACTACGAAAGCGTCCCGAAAGACTGCGCCGTGGTGACTGCCGATGCTCCCGGCCGAGTCAACCTGATCGGCGAACACACGGATTATAACGGTGGTTTCGTCCTGCCTACAGCGATCCCCCAGCGAACGCACGTCGAACTGATGCCCCGGCCAGGTCGCTTGATCCGCGTTAGCAGCAGCGCGATGGCCGACTCCGCAGCCTCCCTGTCCTATCTGCTCGGCGATGAAACGCCAGGCCAGGATTGGCTGGACTACATCCAGGGGGTTACCCATCTCCTTGCGGCGGCAGGTTTTCGGTTGTCGGGTTTCGAGGCAAAGCTCGATTCCTCCGTACCGCTGGGGAGCGGCTTATCCTCCAGTGCATCGCTCACGGTTAGCTTGATGCGGGCCCTTCGCCGGGCATTTGGGCTAGATTTGGACGATGTGCAGATCGCTCGACTGGGACAGCGGGTCGAAAATGAATTCGTCGGTGCCCGCGTGGGAATCATGGATCCGATGGCAGCTAGCCTGGCCGACGAGGGCACGGCCCTGTTCCTGGATGCTCGAGACTTGAGCTTTGAGCGCATCCCCTTGCCGGCGGCGGCCGATTTGGTGGTCCTCCACTCCGGCGTGGTCCACAAGTTGACCGGGGGCGATTACAACACCCGCCGCCGGGAATGTGAAGAAGCCTGTGCTCTGCTCGGGGTTGGACAGCTGCGCGATTTAGGTGTGACCGATTTGGCGGCGGTCAATGCGCTTCCGGAACCGCTGTGCCGCCGGGCTCGCCATGTCATCACCGAAAACGACCGCGTCCTTGCTGCGGTGCAAGCGCTGCGCACGGCTGACCTGACCCGGTTGGGGCAGTTGTTCTACGCTTCGCATGAGTCCATGCGGGACGATTATCAGATCTCGGTTGCGGAAATCGACCTGATCATCGAGCTGGCGCGTTCGGAGGCTGCGGTCTATGGTGTCCGCTTGACCGGCGGCGGGTTCGGCGGTTCGGTCGTAATGATGGCGCATGCGGGGAGCGGGCGAGCGGTGGCCGAGCGGATCGCACAGCTTTATGCTGCGCGATCGGGATGCCAACCGCGCATCCTCGTACCGACGACATCTTCCCAGCACGCCCCGCAGTAGCCCATCCGTTTTCATTCGGCGGCGGCTCGTAGAACCGCGCGGTTCTGCGAACCGCCGCCAAATAACCGAGTGGGACATTAGGGTTTTTCCATTTCCCAGGGTACGGTCCAGAGATAGATGGTGTGCTCCGACTCTTCGCCGCGATCGTTCTTGACCTTCATCCGTTCGACTTTCTTGGGCTTCGCCCCGTCCATCGGAAAATCATGCGACAGAATGCGCGAGCCCGGCCGGAGCTTGGACAGTTGCGGCATCAGTTTTTCGTTCAATTCCGGCAACAGGTAGAGCGTGACCACCGAAGCCGGTCGCAGATCCAGCTCGAAGATATCCGCTTCCTTGATGGTGACCAACTTCTCGACGTGGTGTTTCTTGACATTTTCGAGGGAGTCCTTGACCCGTTCCGGGTCGATATCGAATCCCGTCGCCTTGACGCCGTATTTCTCGGCGGCAGTCACGACGAACCGACCATCGCCGCAGCCCAGGTCGTACACGACATCATCCTTCTTAAGGTCGGCCAATTCGAGCATCCGGTCCACGACGGCCTGCGGCGTGGGGAGAAAGAAGATGTCCGGCTCCCGTTTCGGCTTGCGGACTTCCTTCGATTGGGACGGATTGTCGGCGGCTTTGGCTTCCTTACCGGGCGCAGCCTGGCGCAAGTCGACAATCGTTTCTTGACCCGCCTCGACGCGGGCCACCTCTTCACGAACCACTTCTTTGCCGTCCTCTTTCCAGGTGGCCTTCAGACTGTAAATGAACTTCCGTCCCGCGGGAAGCGGAGGCGACTGGAAATACCGTTCCGAGCCGGTTTGCTTGGTCCGGGTCCCGTCCACGAGCAGTTCCGCGCCGGCAGGTACCTGCACGCGCAGGAGAGCCGGTTGGGCGGCGGCACCCTGCCGACTCATGAGCGGTGGAACTTGAAACCACAGGGCCAGTCCCGCGAGGCCAAGCACAAGCTGGGTGCGGATGCGAACCATGGATGTTTCTCCTTTACCGAGATCGTTCCTGCGGCTGAGAGCGATCGCCGTGATGCTCCTTCCAGCCGTGACATTGGGCGTACGCAACCACCAAAGCGGTTCGAATCATGGGAAGTGTGTTTCGGCGCTGGCTTGTCTGCGCGACAGCCCATAAAAGATTAAGCCAGCAAGCACCAAGATGCCGGGCAGCAGGGCGAGCGGGCCCGCATAGGCCGCCGCAGAGTAGAACATATAGGCGCAGGTGGCACAGAAAACCAGCGGAAAAATGGGATAAAGGGGAACGGTAAATGGCCGCTCGATCGTCTGGTCCTTGAAGCGGAGCACGAACAGCGACAAGCCGGTGAGCAGGAAAAAGATCCAGAACGCCGGGGCCGTGCAGTTGAGCAGCGAGCTGAAACCGCTGCGCGGCTCCAGGTGAGCCGGCGCCAGGCCCACCAAGCCCAGAAGCGCGTTGCCGGTTTCGGTTCCGACGGCAGCAAGCATGGCCAGGATGATCGCCAGCTGTGCCACCAGCGACCAGAGCGGCGACCCTAGCCCGCGGTGCCACCAGCCCAGCCAGGCGAACAGGCTATATTCCTTGCCCAGCATGGAATAGACGCGCGAACCGGTGAAGATCATTCCATTGATCGCTCCCAATGCCGAGACCATGACCAGCACGCTGATCGCCTTGGACCCGGTTTCGCCCAGAGCTCGGTTGAGCACATCCGCGGCCACGGCCTTGGATTGGCGGGCGCCATCAAACCCGAGACTCAGCAGGTACGCCCCATTGACCAGGACATAGATGACCGTGATCGCGACCGTACCCAGCACGAGAGCCAGGGGGATATTGCGGCGCGGGTTGCGTTGCTCGGCAGCCACCAGGGCAGCATCGTTCCAGCCGCCATAGGTGTAAAGGACCAGAACCATCGCCAAGCCGAACGATACGCCGCTCGGTGCCACGGTTGCTGCGGAACTGGTGGCCGGAGAAAAGATGGCTGCGACCAGGATCCCACCGAGCCCCAGAATCTTGGCCGCCGTCAAGATGTTTTGGGTGCCCTTGCCGAAAACCACGCCCAGGAGATTGAGCACGGACAAGATCGCGACCGCTGCCGCGGCATAAAGAAAGGCAACCTGGGCTTCGGTGAGCGAGCGCGGGTCGCCTTTGCCGAAATCCCACAAGCGGGTAGCATAATCGGCAAAGACATAAGCCATCATGCCGATATTGCCAGTGCGAATCACGACCAGCTGCGCCCAGCCAAATAGGAACCCCATCCACGGACCGAACGCGCGGGTGAGGTACACGTAATCGCCGCCGGAACGGGGATACGTGGTGGCCAGCTCGGCATAGCAAAACGCGCCCACCAGGGAAAGGAGTCCGCCGAGGGCCCACACACCGAGCCCTTCCCATGGGCCGTGCACGTTGCTGAAGATCAGCGGCGGCGTCTCATAAATGCCAGCACCGATGACGATCCCGATGATGATGCTCACAGCGTCCCAAAGGCCGAGCTGAGCTTGGATAGGCGACGACTCTTTCTGAGGGGGTTCCATCGACAAAGACTCCTTGGTTGCAGCGCGGGGCGATTCCCATCCTTTTACTCGATCCGTGGAAAGCGTGCAAATGAATCGGAAGAAATGAGAAATCGTGAGAAGAACGATCCCACTTCAAGTACGGACCGACACCGTCTGCAAATCGGCCCGCTGTCCCTCATACGTTTCTGCAAACGCGAGCACCTTGGGATCCGGTGTGATGCCCCAAGCGGCGCAGGCTTGCCGATAAATCGCCGGCCACCAGTTTTCGTGCCGGGTCAGCCCTTGTTCTCGTACCGTCGTCCAGTTGCTGAGGATCTTCGACCAGCAGCGGTCGCCATAGTCCATCGCCTGCTTGCGGTTGCCTATCTGCGGAATGTACCACTCGCGACCCAAGGCGGCGTGCAACACTTCGTCGGCCCAGTCGTAATCCTGGATCGTGGCCATCAGCGGAATGCCCGATTGCACGCCCAGCTCCCATTCGTAGCGCTTGCCGGTGCGTGTCATCAGCCCTTGCTCGATGAAATACAAGACGGCGTGACGCTCCAGCGGCGTACATTCGGTGTTCAGCCGCAGCGACCAGTTGTGCGTGATGCGGGCCTTGGTCCAATCGACACCGAGTGCCGCGAAACCGACCTCGCCGAGCATGGCATGGCGGGCTTCGTCCCACAGCTGCCGGGACATATCTCGGTAATAGCCCCAGGGTTTTCCCTTGGTCTGGTAGATAATGCTGGCCATCATCTCCGGCACATCAATTTCGCGGAGGCGCTTGAAGAGCATCATGAGGGCCTTGGGCTGCGGTGGGAAGTCGGGGTTGTAAATGAACGATTCGGCATTGACGCCCTGGTTCCACAGATCCTGAAACCGTTCATCACGGCGCGGCACGGGATCGTAGACGTAGCCCTTGGCGGAGTAGCGGCGTTTAACGGTTCGGTCGGATGCGGCGTCCGTCCCATCCATTCCGCCCGCGGTGGCGAGGCAATCGTCGAGCAACGTCAGCCAGGGCTGCATGGCCGAGCGCGTGGGGGCATCGACGAGGCAAGCGATGCTCTTGGTGCCGAAATCGATCATGTCCGCCAGCTCAAGACGGGCAAAACGGCACACCCGCACCGAAGGGGCATCGGCCAGCGGATTCGTCTCGGCCAAATGCTGCTGCAGCGCCGCATCGAGCGCCGGCAGCGCTTTCTCGTAAACCCCAACCAGCAGCTCCGCAGTCATCGGTGCGCCCAGGATCTCGTCAAAGAAAACTTCGAGAGCCGAATCCGGCACTTCTTCCAAGCCGAGCGGCGGTTCGCGCATTTCACCGACCCGCGTACGCAGGGCCAGGACGTGTTCGGAACAGAGATAGGCATGATGCGAGAAGCCGGTCTTGAGCTCGTAAACTGGTTCGGCGGTAATACGGGCCGTCAGGATTTCGTGGAGCCGCTGGAAGGCATAATGATAACGCTTCAGGCGAGCCACACAGGCTTGGACGCCCAAGCCCGGCTTGGCGGCCTCGGCGAGGGTAGCCAGGCCGGCCAACGTGGGCAGGCCCCGGTAGGTTGGATAATTCGCGCGGTTTTCGGATTGCGTCATGGTTTCCTCTTCGCTGGAGTCGGGGTAAACTCCTGGTATTCTGGCTCTCGATGGCGTTGCAGCCAAGCCCACCTATGGTCGTAGGTGCGTCGATGAAGACGGCGCTACCGGGGAACCAGGTACGTCCTTGCGAGCCGGTCGTGCACACCGCGATTGGGCAGCCAAAGCACCAGACCGCCGTACAGCGGTAGCAAGAGCAAAGCGAGCCCCCAACAGACCCAGGAGAGGGCGTTCGTCCACTGGTAAAGGACGAGATTTCGGTGGGACCAAGCAGCTAACCCAACCAAGTCCAGCCAGCATGACAAGGCGAGGAGCCCGACCACCGGCAGCCACACCAAGAGAGCTCGCCAAGCGCACTGGATACGCAGGGCCTTTCGGCCATTGGAGCGCAGCAGGGCAATTCCCGCGAGCCGGAAGGTAAAACCCCCTCGAAAGATAAATGCCCAGACCACCCAGATCAGGGGGAAAGCCAGGATAAAGATGAGGAGGAATACCCAGATCACTGTCGGCATCGTTGTCAAGACAGGGTCCAAGGCATGGTTGGCAATGTGCCAGGTGGCAACGATGCGGGGATCACCGACGGGAGCAAGAGAAAAGTCTGTGAGGGCTACTCCCATCTCTTGCCAGTCCGCCTCGTTGACGTCGGTTGTTTGGCGAAGCTCGGTTGCAAGGCTGCTATCCTTCTCAATCTTTTGCTTGAGCTCCTCAGCGAGCCGGGCATCGGGGCCAACACGCTCAAGAACATGCTTAAGTCCGGCTGCCCGCGCGATTGGGTCCAGCTGGAAAAGGCTGAGGAGGAACTCTTGGCGGTTTAGATTTTGCAGTGCTTCGAGGGTTTGTTGTTCCCGTTGAATTTGGCGGGTCAACGTTACAGCTACGAGTGGCTTCAAGGTGAGGTGAAAGAGCGCGGGCATGAAAAACATCAAGAACAACGGAATGCAGAGAGCCGCGGTCAGCAGTGATAAATGGGCCACCCGCTGATCCGACGTGATCTCCAATGGCCGGTCTCGGTTGGCGGTCCATTGCGTCCGAAGCTCCTCAACCGTGCCGAAGGGAGGCAGGTCGGCCTTCAGAAGGCGGTTCAAGATCGGGGCGGCGTATTGCGGCACGGGCGCCTGGATCGGTCGCGCCGGCTGTCCCTCCGGCCGCAGGCTCCCTTCCAACATGAGCTCCGCGGTCTGTTGAAGAAGCCTTAAGGCTGCCTCATGGTTTTCGCTTTCGGAGTGAATCACCCCATCTAGGGCCTCCGACACAAATGGGTCCACTAACTGAACGCGGCCATTGGCCTGAATCCACAGTTGATCCACGCTCAAGGATTCCGGCAGGGTGTGATCTCGGTAGGCCGCCGCTAGCTCGTCACTGAGCTGTTCGAGGATCGGGCACGCATCGGTCCAGGATAATTTCGCTGTCTTCCGAAGGAATTCGGGCAACGGCCACCCAGCCGGAGCGATAAACGCGTCCCATTGCCGTTCCCCATGTTTGCCGCACGCCAGCCACTGGAGCCGCGTGGGACGATTCACTTCGCGCCGGGAGGCAGTCACCGCCGGTCGCGAAGGCGGTCGGAGATGGATCCAAACCTTCCGTCCCAACGCTGGATGCTGTCCCGACACAATCGTTGACTCGGCCTTCCATGAGAGCGCGCCCTGAATCCGGTAGCAGCCGATCTGCTCGGGAAGCCCTTCGGGTTGGAGCAGCGCGTGTTCCGAGGGACAATCCTGAAAGGTCCGACGTTTCTTGACCCACGGTAAGCGTACGACCCGCGTTCCACTGGCGAGCTCATGAATCCCCCGGTAGCCATTGCGCGCCCGCATGGGCACAACCATCACCAGGCCTCCGACCGCGGGGATCAACCCATAGACAAGGAATTCCTGCAATGTGTTGAGGCTTTCCGGAATGACATAAGCAAAACTTAGCACGGTGGCAGGGAAGCCAACCAGGGCGTAGAAAATGATGGTCCGAATCAGGACGCATCGGCTACCCGCGGGATGGTTGCCGTGGGCGGAATAAACGCGCAGCCGTAACCACCGCTTGCCCAACGAACAGGCCCAGAATCCTTCCAGGAGCAAAAAGTAAAGGATCCACGGAATGGTCAAGAGAACCAGCCGTCTCCACGGATAAGAGATCGGCAAAATGCTCTCGGCCAGATCTGCATGGAAAACGAAACCCAGGGGAAAAAGGAGCCCGCAGTCAATCAAGAAAGCCGCGATGCGAAGGACTGGCTTCCGGGCCGAAAGTTCGGCCGACAGAAACGGGAGCAGCGCGGTCCGGAATTCGTCAAGGGTTCGCCAGCGGCGGTGCCGATGCCGGTCCAACCCACGAAGCACGATCTTTTCCAGCGCGAGTGGGATCGTTGGCCGCAACGTCCGCAAGGACGGCGGCGAATCCGAGACGATTTGCGCCACTGTGGCGGCGGCATCACGGCCTTGGAAGGGGGCTCGCCCCGTGAGGAGGAAATACAGCGTTGCCGCCACGGAATACACGTCGGTCTGCTGATCAACCGCCTCTGCCTTGACCTGCTCCGGCGAAGCGTATTGCGGCGTGCCCAAGAAGGATCCCGTCTTGGTTAGGTGCTGATCGGCGACCAGAGACTTCGCCAGGCCAAAATCGCCGACCTTCACCCGTCCATCGGGTTCGACAAAGCAATTGGAAGGTTTCACATCGCGGTGGACCACACCTAGCCGATGGGCTTCCTGCAATCCCTCAATGACATCCATGATCTTGATGACTGCTTGCTCAACGGATAGGGGGCCGTTCTCTTTAATCAGATCCTGCAACGTCGAACCGGACATCAGCTCCATGACGATGTACGGCTGCCCGGCTTCCTCATCGGCGGCAAGCACGAAGACGCAACGCGGATGGACGATCATGCTCGCCAGCCGGCCCTCCTGACGAAAACGCTCGATGGCATCCTCAGAGGCGGCAAAGGAACCAGAAATGAGCTTCAGGGCAACGTGCCGGGTGGAGGTGTGGTCGATGGCCTCGTACACCGTGCCCATGCCGCCGCTGCCCAGCGGCCGAAGCAGCTCATAGCCGGCCACCCGATCCCCGACCGAGCGCTCTACCGCGGCCTCTTGGCCTGGAGGCGGCAGTGTGGCAGCGTTTGGGTCGAGGTCGATGGTGCTTTCGCGGAGAGCTTGTCCACAATAGGCGCAAAACGACGGACGGTCGCCGGCGAACTCCAGCTCACGGTGACAGGTGGGACACTCAAGCTTCATGGGCCGTGATCCGGTGAGCGCGGTTCCCCTCGACGGCACGAGTCAGGGAACCGCCTCGACCTTGCTCTGCTCATCCAGTGTTACACTGCTGAGCTCGCCATTGTCCTTGGTGAAATGGACGGTTGCCACGACGATATCGTCCTGGGGCACGCGGTCGGTGGCCAGCCCCGTGGCCAAAAAGTTCAGTTCGCGGAAGACCCCGGTGACGGTCGTCGTCCATTGCTGGAAGCCAACCCGCACCGTCTGGGTGATCCGGATCCGCTGCCCCGGCTTCAGGCTGCGGAGCACGGCCGCCAGCGCCGGGTCCACCGACCGCGTTGAGGATGGAATCGTGGCCGGAGCCTCGCTCATAATACATCTCCCCGGCCCGGCACGCCGCGGACCAGAGCAATCCGCCCCGTACGGGCCAACTCCAAAATGCCATAAGGCCGCATCAACGCAATAAACGCCTCGATCTTGCTCTCCTGGCCGGAGATCTCGATCATCAAATTTTCAGGGCTGATGTCCACGACCCGGCCACGGAACATCTCGACCAGGAGGACGATTTCCGTGCGCTGTGTCGGGAAGGACTTGACCTTGATCAACATTAGGTCGCGCTCGACAAAATCCTCGCTGCTAATGTCCTGGACCGCTACGACCGTGACCACTTTATCGAGCTGTTTGCGCACTTGCTCGAGCTCGGCATCGTCGCCATGGACCACAAATGTCATGCGCGACAGGTTGGGATCCTCGGTTTCACCGACGGCCAAGCTGTCGATGTTAAAGCCCCGCGAGGCCAACATCCCCGAGATATGAGCCAGGACGCCGGGCTGGTTTTGCACAAGCGCCGACAAAACGTGCCGCATGAGGTGTCCCCCTGGAAAAGGGGTCGAGAGTCGTTCTTCTGCGGCCAGCGGCGTCAATGCCTTGTTTTTTAATTCCGCGTTCTCTGCGTCTCTTGGGGAAGAGCCGCGGTGGACGCGGAGAGAACGACGCAGGCCTGAACGCCGGCCAAGCCCTCCCAACCTCTTTTCGAGTTGGAGTTGATCTTAGCGGGCCGCTGCCTATCCTTCAATCGGATGGCGTATCACACGGCCGAGGTTCGAAGTCGGAATATGAGCGAACGACGTCTGGAGAAATTGGCGGAGGTCCTGGTCCGATACAGCACCGGGGTTCGGCGGGGCGAGCTGGTCAGTCTGCACGGCCCGGTGTTGGCCGAGCCGCTGATCACCACGCTCTACCGCCAGGTGCTCCGGGCGGGTGGGCACCCAGCGGTCTATCTGGCACCGGAAGCTTGCGCGCGCATTCTGCTTCAGGAAGGGAGCCCCGAACAGCTGAGTTTTCTGAACCCGCTGGACGTCCGGGAAGTGGAGGCGGTCGATGTGGCCATCCATGTCCTGGCCAGCGAAAACACCCGCGCCCTGACCAACATCGACCCGAGCAAGCAGGCGCTGCGCAGCAAAGCGCGCCGGCCGGCTATGGACATTTTTTTGCGCCGCGCGGCGGAGCAAAGCCTGCGTTGGGTGGCGACGCCGTTTCCTTGCCAGGCCAACGCCCAGGAAGCGGAGATGGCCCTGGAGGAATACTCCGATTTTGTGTTCGGGGCTGGCATGCTCGATCACCCCGACCCGGCGGCGGTCTGGCAACGGTTATCCCAGCAGCAGGCGCGCGTCGTGGATTTTTTACACGGTATCCGCGAACTGCGTTTTGTCACACCTGGCGGCTCCGACCTGAAAATCGGGATTGCCGGCCGAACGTGGATCAATTGCGACGGGCACGAAAATTTTCCCGATGGCGAAGTCTTCACTGGCCCCCTTGAAGATGGCACGGAGGGCACGGTCTGTTTCGACTTCCCGACGGTGCACGGCGGAAGGGAAGTGCAGGGGGTTCGCCTGAAGTTTCGGGCTGGCCGGGTCGTGGATGCATCGGCAGCCAAGGGTGAAGAATTCCTGGTGCGGATGCTGGACCAGGACGCCGGCGCCCGTATCCTGGGCGAAGTGGCCCTCGGTTGCAACTACTCCATCACCCGCCACACCCGCAACACGCTCTTTGATGAAAAGATCGGCGGGACGTTCCACGTCGCACTTGGCTCCGCATATCCGGAAAGCGGCGGCAAGAACCATTCCGCATTGCATTGGGACATGGTTTGCGATTTGCGACGCGGTGGACGCATCGAGGCGGACGGGCGGCTAATCAGCGAAAATGGACGTTTCGTGAATTCCGATTGGCCGCAGCCGTGATGGCACGGGTCTCTAAATCACCCCCAGTTCCTTTCCTATCTCCGTAAACGCCCGCACCGCGTGATCCAATTGTTCCGCTGTGTGGGCGGCGGAGACTTGGATACGGATCCGCGCCTGTCCCTGCGGCACAACGGGGTAACTGAAGCCGATCACGTAGATGCCGCGTTCGAGCAGCCGGTCGGCCATCTTGCTCGCCAAGGCAGCGTCCCCGAGCATCACCGGCAGAATCGGGTGCTCTCCCGGTTTCAAGCGGAAGCCGGCCCGTTCCAGGGCCATCCGTAGCTGCCGGGCATTGGCGTGCATCCGTTCGCGGAGGTCCCGGCTATCGGCGATTAGTTCCAAGGCTTTGCGTGCGGCCATCGCGATCATGGGAGGAAGCGAATTGGAAAAGAGGTAGGGCCGCGACCGCTGCCTGAGGAACTCTACCACCTCGGCCCCGGCACACGTAAATCCGCCGGCCGCACCGCCCAGGGCTTTGCCCAGCGTGCTGGTGATCATGTCGACCCGATCCATCAAACCAAAGCGCTCCGGCGTGCCCCGCCCGTTCGCTCCCAACACTCCAGTGGCATGGCTATCATCCACCATCACGGCGGCATGGTAACGATCAGCCAGGGCGCAGATATCCGGCAGCCGAGCCATGTCCCCGTCCATCGAGAATACACCGTCGGTGGCGATCAGCCGCAATCGGCTCCCGGACGCTTCCTGTAGGCCTCGCTCCAGCTCGCCCATATCAGAGTGGCGGTAACGAAACCGCTTCGCTTTGCACAAGCGAATCCCGTCGATGATGCTGGCATGGTTGAGCTCATCGGTGAGGATCGTGTCCTGTTCGCCCAGCAGGGTCTCGAACAATCCCCCATTCGCGTCAAAGCACGAAGTATAGAGGATGGCGTCTCCCTTGCCGAGGAAACGGGCGATCGCTTCTTCCAGTTGCTTGTGCAGCTCCTGCGTGCCGCAAATGAAGCGGACCGAAGCCAGGCCGTAGCCATAGCCGCGCAACCCTTCCTCTGCCGCGGCAAGCACGGCCGGGTGGTTTGCGAGTCCGAGATAGTTGTTGGCGCAGAAATTAATGACCTCACGCTGGCCGACGCGGATGGCTGAAGCCTGCGGGCTCTGCAGCAACCGTTCCTGCTTGTACAGCCCGCGGGCGCGGAGGTCATCCAACTGGGAACGCAAGGATTGACGAAGCTGGGTGTCGCTCATGGTGTAGTTCCTGCGGACTCGTTTAAGGGCAGTCAGCCCAATGGCCGCTCAAACGGATTTCAAATCGGCTTACAATCCGGATGCGCCCGCTCGGGATGCCGCCGTCCGGCGCCGGCGCATCCGGCTTGTGAACAGCCGGTTCGTGCACGGCCACTTAACCCAACCGCCACTCGGTGCCGCCGGGCCGGTCTTCCAGGGTGATCCCCAGTTGTCCGAGGCGCTGCCGGATCTGGTCAGCCAGGGCAAAATTCTTCGCTTGACGCGCCTCGGCGCGCATATCCAGGAAGATTTGCATCAATCCTGCGACGAGCTGATCCTGGCCTGGACCCACCGCAGCGACCGGCTCTCGGAAAATGCCCAAGATTTGACTCAATTCCTTGAGCACCACGACGCCGCGGCGAAAATCGTCGAGCGTGGAACGTTCGGCTTTGCGCTCCTCCAGTTGGCGGATGTCGGCAAAGCGATTCAGCGTCGTTAGCAACTCGTAGAGGACCCCGATGGCGCCGCCCGTGTTGAAGTCATCGTCCATGCATTCCAGAAACGCGCCCCGGTGCCGTGCTACTTCGGCGAGAAACTCACGTTCCGCACCTTCGGATTGGAAGGGATTGCGGGCGGACGGGGCCTGGATTGCGTAAAAGTTTTCGCCGGTGATCCGCTCATACCGCTTGAAGAAACGGTAAAACCCCTCCAAGCCGCGCTGCACCTCATCCAGCCGTTCTTCCCCGTAATCGATCGGCCGGCGATAATGCGTCGTCAGCAGGAAAAATCGTAGTGTTTCCGCCGGGCGGCGCTGGAGCAACTCGGTGACGACGATTTCGTTTCCTTGGCTCTTGGCCATCTTGCCGCTGCCGACCTTCATTAGGCCATTGTGCATCCAGTAGCGTACAAACGGTACGCCGGTGAACGACTCGGATTGGGCCAACTCATTCTCATGATGCGGAAACTGCAAATCGAGACCGCCGCCGTGAATGTCCAGGGTCGATCCCAGCAGCCGCATGCTCATGGCGGAGCATTCGATATGCCAACCCGGCCGGCCTGGACCCCATGGGCTTTCCCATTTCGGCTCGCCGGGCTTGGCTCCCTTCCAGAGGGCGAAGTCGCCGGGATTCCGCTTCCGCTCGCTGACTTCGATGCGGGCCCCGGCTTCCAGTTGTTCGGGATTGCGATGGCACAGCTTGCCGTAATCCGGATCGCGGGTCACGTCAAAATAAACATCGCCGTCCGCGGCATAGGCGAAGCCCTTATCGATCAGCCCCCGGATCAGGGCAAGGATATCGGGAATATGATCGGTGGCCCGCGGCATGTGATCGACGCCGGTAACGCCGAGCCGTTCCAGGTTGGCGCAGTAATCGGCGGTCACAGACTTCGCCAGCTCCGGCACGGTCGTGTTTAGCTTGCGCGCCTGGGCAATCAGTTTGTCGTCGATGTCCGTAATATTGATCACCAACGTAACCTGGTAACCCAGGTACGCGAGATAGCGTTTGACGGTCTCGAAAATGACCGGGCCCACCATGTGGCCGACGTGGCTCGGTTTGTACACGGTCGGTCCGCACAGATAAATGCTGACGCAGCCGGGTCGGACGGTTTCGAATGGCTCTTTCTGCCGGGTCAACGTATTGTAGACGCGCAAGGCCATCGTGGGCCCTCACCTTGGAATAACCTGCCTGCTTCAGCTTGGCGAAGGTCGGAGACTTGCCGCCAAGCGCAGAAATCCCTTCCACCACGGTGGTACCGCGCCCGTATTCTAACCAGACTCGGAAGAGTGCAACAGCCCAATGGATTTACTCTTGCACACGGGGCGCCGGTTGCTAAGATCGGCGGCCGCCGTGCGGACAGGAGGACCAATGGCGATGCAATTGCGCATCCTCGATCTTGACGGAAGCCTTGCACAACAAACGGGATGGGTGGAGCGGTACCAGCCCAGCATCAGCGCTGCCCGGGACTGGGGTCCTGCGATTCGCCTGGCGTGTAGCTTCAAGCGGTTTCGCCGATTTGAGCAGAAGCTGGCGACCCTCCTTCCAGCTGCGAACGGCCAAGCTCCCGCCCTCACATTTTACGGTTCCGGCGACTTCCATCACGTGAGCCTGGCGTTGGTCCGCCGTCTGACCGTGCCGGTCAACCTGTTGGTGTTCGATAACCATCCCGACTGGATGCGCGGTGTCCCGCTTTTACACTGCGGCACCTGGCTCTACCATGCCGCATGTCTCCCGATGGTCCACCGAATCTTCCATGTCGGCGGCGATGTGGATTTCGACAATTTTTACCGATGGATGGCTCCCTGGCAGATGCTGCGGTCCGGCAAGATCGTCGTCTTCCCGGGGCGGCGCCGGTTCCTGCGCGGGGCGTGGTCGGCGGTTTCGAACGAGCCGGTCCGTCCGGAAGAGGGAACACCGATCCGCTCTGGACGGGCTGAGGAATTGCTCGATCGCTATCGAACGGAGTTGGCGCGCCGGCCGTTGTACATCTCACTGGACAAGGATGTTCTGGTCGAGCAAGAGTCGGTGGTGAACTGGGATTCGGGCCACCTGACTTTAGCAGAAGTGAACACCATCCTGCACGCCTTCCTGGCAGCTGCGAACGCCAACCTGGCGGGCATCGACGTCACCGGCGATTGGTCGACTGTCCAGGTGCACGGAGCGTTGCGCCAGGTCCTCCACACCACAGAGCATCCAGCCCACGTCATTGATCCAAATCGTGCTCGCCTGCGGAATCAACAAACCAACATCGAGTTGGTGGACATGGTACAGGCAGCGCTCGCGGCTTCACGGAGCCGGCCCGTGATGGTGGCCTGACACCCACTTACCCGTCTTCGCTGGCCTGCATAGTCGACATAATCCGAAGGGTCGGCACGATCCCCAAAGCAGGCAGCCTCGACAAGCGCTGTCTCCTGCGCGGGACCCGCATAGGATACCCGGGAGGAAATCTTGTGGTGCAAGCATTTAGGAGGCTCAACATGGTACGAACTTCGTGGATCTTGACCTTGGCCGTCGCCGTTGTGTCCCTGGTCCTGCTCGCTCCCGGCGGAGCCAGCGCGGACTTCGTAGTCGTATCTCCTCCGACGGTGTCGTATTACTATCCGGCACCGACTGTCGCCTACTACCCACCGCCGACTGTCAGCTACTACTCGCCACCGGTTGTTTACACGCCGGCGCCAGCAGTGTCGTACTACTACGGCTCTGCTGTGTCGTACTATACGCCGTCCTATGCCGTGGCACCCGCAGCCGTGACCACGACCCGCTATGGCCCGCTGGGGCGGCCCCGAGTGATCTCCACCTATTATCCACCGGTGTACATCGCCCGGTAGCTGGGACGCACGCAGCCCCGGTCCCTTGGACATGTGGAGTGGAGAATGGATCAGGCCGGCCAACCGGATCTCGGCTCTGCCAAGACACCCGTCGAGCCGGCCAAATCCCCCACTCAGTGGGGCAAAGGTCCGTCGCCACCCGAAGAAGTGCGTTTCCTGGTCGGGCCACAGCCGCGCGGCTTCGAGCTGGGTCGGGCGTTCCGGATCTTCTTCGAGATCCTGGGCGGCTTTCGCAAGCTGCACTTTATTGGACCATGCGTGACCGTGTTCGGTTCCGCGCGCTTTGTGGAGGACCAGCCCTATTACCAACTGGCCAGGGAAGTCGGTAGCCGTCTGGCCCGAGCAGGGTTCACGGTCATGACGGGCGGCGGTCCTGGGATCATGGAGGCGGCCAACCGCGGGGCCAAGGAAGCCGGCGGATTCTCCGTGGGCTGCAATATCGAGCTGCCCAAGGAGCAAGAACCGAATCGCTATCTGGACCGGTGGGTCACGTTTCGGCATTTCTACGTCCGCAAACTGATGCTCGTCAAATATTCCTACGCCTTCATCGCCTTGCCGGGCGGATTTGGCACGCTCGATGAGATTTTTGAGACAGCGACGCTGATCCAGACTGGCAAGATCCAGCAGTTTCCGCTGGTGCTGATGGGGGTGGACTATTGGCGTCCTCTCCTCGATTTTTTCCGGCACCGGCTCATGGAGCAAAAGACCGTTGATCCGATCGATGTCAATCGGATCATGGTGACCGACTCCGCCGAGGAAGCCGTGGCCTCGGTCACAGACGTCGCTCTACACCAGTTCGGGTTGACGTATGGCCCGCGGCTCAAACGACACTGGTTCCTGGGAGAATGAGAGCAAGGCCAGTCTTGAACGTGGCCGAATCTTGCTTTTCACGAATTCTCACCAGTCGGAGAGCGGGCAAATAGGTGGGGTAACGGCACGGCGCGAATTCTTGTCTGCTCACTGAAGGCTGCCTGTGTGGGGGGAGTTGAAACAGGGGTACATTTCTGCCAATCCGCTGGCGGCTTTGTCGAAATGGTCGTACGGTTACTGACACGCCTACGCTCATCGCGCGTTGCGGAAGGGCGTCCCGATCGCAGTCTTCGCAAAGCTGATGAACACCAGTGTCGGTCACATTGAGCGAACCTACGGCCATCTGCACACAGCTACCGATGTACTGCAACCCGTTTTTCCAACCGGCGAGTGGGTCCAGGTCGGCTTCGTGGTCGATACCGACCTCTTCGAGGGACAAGTGGGGTTGATCAAGGTGTATGTCTATGCCCAGGTTCTGGGCGTGCAGGGCTTCGATGGCAGCCGGAATAATCCGCCCATGCCGACGATCGGCATCGGCGTCAAGACAGATGATTCCGGCTACGCTGCCAACGCTTCGCTTCCGGGCTAATGGGAAGGAAGTTTCGACGACTTTGGTCTATGGGCTCGGGCGCTCAGCGAATCGGAGATGGCGCAGATCTATAACCTGGGACTCAACGGCCAATCGTTTTACACAGCATGAACATTCGGATTCCTCGTCGGGCGGCTTGCCCGACTGCCCGGCGAGACAACCCGCGCCAGCCCATTGAACGTGGTCAAACCCTGCTTTTTCCAAATCAGGGTGCTCCCTCCTTCGTCGGCGGATTAAAATAACCAAGGTGTGCCAGAACAAGCCTGCCGGCCATCCGCCCCGTCCCAAAGGATCACCGATGTCATGGTGAGCACGTTGCTGCGAACGATCGTTGCCAGCCTCGCGATGATGGGAATGCTGCCGGCCATTTCGCGAGCCGAGCCAACTTGGCCCTTCCACCCGATCCAGATGGTCCAGCCCCCGTCCGATCGGACCGGCTCGCCGGCGAATCCGATCGATCGGTTCCTGCGGGCCAAACGGCAGGAGCAGCACCTCGAATCCGTGGGTCCGGCCGATAAACGGACGCTCCTCCGCCGGGCGACGTTCGATTTGATCGGACTCCCGCCGACACCCGAGGAATTGGATGCGTTTCTCAACGATCGTTCCGAGGACGCCTTCGCCAAAGTCGTGGACCGCTTGCTTGCGTCTCCGCAGTACGGCGAGCGCTGGGGCCGTCATTGGCTCGATGTGGTTCGCTATGCCGATACGGGCGGCTTCGAAGCCGACCACCTCTATCCCAACGCCTGGAAATACCGGGATTATGTGATTCGGTCCTTCAACGCGAACAAACCGTTCGACCGCTTCGTCCAGGAACAGGTGGCCGGCGATGAGCTGTGGCCCAGCGACGCCGAGGCCGTGACGGCCACGGCCCTGTATTGTGTGGGCCCCGTGCTGGCAGAATCGGCCATGATCTCCAATCAGCTCGAATATGAATGGATGACCGATGCAGTCGACACCACGGGAGCCGCATTTCTTGGCCTGACCTTCGGCTGTGCCCGTTGCCATGATCATAAATTTGATCCGATCACGCAGAAGGATTATTTTGCCATGCAGGCAATCTTTGCGGCCAGCGACCGGCCTTTCCCGGCCAAGGTCCGGCTGGGCCGCATCAAGGCGCTCAACGGGCTGCTCTCCGATGCCCCGGTGCCCAAGGAATTGGAGAAGGACCCGCGCTGCACGGTCGAGACCGAAGCGACCACGGGATTTCATTTGTTCGAACGCCGCCAACCGCTGGAGGTCCATCGGCTTCGCCGCGGCGAACTGAGCAAGCCGCGCGATGTGGTCGGGCCGGCTTTTCCGGTAGCTTTGGTTGGGACCAAGCCGGCGCCCAATTTTGACGGTGTGCCGCCGGCCAAGCGACGGGCAAAGTTGGCCCTGTGGCTCACCTCGCCCGACAATCCGCTGACGGCGCGGGTGCTGGTCAATCGCGTGTGGGAATGGCATTTTGGCCAAGGAATCGTCCGTACGCCCAACGATTTCGGAGCCCAAGGCGAGCCGCCCACGCATCCGAAGCTTCTCGATTGGCTGGCGCGCGATTTCATGGACCACGGTTGGAACGTCAAACGACTGCATCGGCTTATTCTCCTGTCTCACACATATGGCATGCAAAGTGCGGCCGGGGGACGCGGAATGCAGGTCGATCCGGAAGATCGGCTGCTATGGCACTTTCCCCGGCAGCGCCTGGAAGGCGAAGCCATCCGCGATACCATGTTGGCCTGTGCCGGTACGCTTGGGCTCAAGCCGTTCGGGCCGCCCGTCATTCCGTCGCTCAACGCTCAGGAATTGACGGGACTTTTTGATGCCAAGGGGAAGTGGCCGGTAACGAAGGATCCCGCGGAGCATAGCCGGCGCAGCGTCTATCTGCTGGTTCGCCGCACCTTCGTGTATCCGCTATTTTCCGCTTTCGACGCGCCGGAGCTGATGACGAGCTGTCCCCGCCGGACGCAAACCATCGTGCCGACGCAAGCCCTGACCCTGCTGAACAGCCCCCTGGCACGAGAGCAGGCGGCTGCCTTTGCCTGGCGGCTGCTTCGGGAGGAGGGCGGCAAGCTGGAAGCCGAGATCGCCAGGGCTTGGCTATTGGCATTCAGCCGGCCGGCCACGCCCGCGGAAGCCGAACGAGCCGGAGCGTTTTTGCAGAAACGGACCGCGGCCCTGTCCGCCACCGGTATGGTCGATCCCCGAGAGGCGGCGCTGGCGGAGCTATGCCTGGCCATCTTCAACAGCAATGAATTCGTTTACGTGGATTGATGAATTGGCCCCAGAGGGATTGCCATCATGTCCGGTCGCAGCTACCATCCGCAACCATTCGACATGCCAGGAATCTCCCGCCGCCAGATGCTCCGCTCGGCAGGACTGGGCTTCGGAACCTGGGCGCTGCTTGACCTGCTCAGCCGGGATGGCTTGCTCTCGGCGGCACCAGCGGGGAAGCAGGCGAACCCCCTGGCGGCTAAGCCACCCCATTTTGCCGCACGGGCCAAGCATGTGATCTTCCTATTCATGCAAGGCGGCCCAAGCCATCTCGACACGTTCGATCCGAAGCCGCTCCTTCAGAAGCTGCATGGCCAACCGTTGCCTGCCAGCGTCACGGACGGCTTGCAGTTGCAGTTCACGAAGAACGACGCGGCTATCCTGGGATCGCCGCAAACGTTTCGCAAATGTGGCCAGTCGGGAATCGAAATCGCGGACACGTATCCCCACTTGCAGACGTGTGCCGATGACTTGGCGATTGTGCGCTCGTGTTACCATGATTCGTTCAACCACGCCCCGGCCCAGTACATGCTGAACACCGGCTTTTCGCGGATGGGCCATCCCTGCTTGGGCTCGTGGGTGACCTACGGTCTGGGGAGCGAGTCCGAAAACTTGCCCGCCTTTGTCGTGATGGCCACCACCGGCGACGTCAAGGGCGGCCCCCCCGTCTTTGGCCACGGATTCTTGCCGGGCACGTATCAGCCGACTGTCTTGCGCAATGCGGGTTCGCCGGTGTTGTACCTGGATCCGCCCACCTCTGCCGCCGGGGAGCAGCGCGAGGTCCTCGATCTGGTGCAGTGGCTGAATGAGGAACATCGGGCAGCGCGCGGGCAAGACGTGGACGACCTGTCGTCGCGCATCGCCTCGTATGAGCTGGCGTTTCGGATGCAGAGTGCGGTGCCCGAGGCGGTGGACCTGAGCAAGGAGACACCGGCGACCAAGGAGCTTTACGGCTTGAGCGAGCCAATCTCGGCAAAGTTCGGCACGGACTGCCTGATCGCGCGGCGGTTGGTGGAGCGGGGCGTTCGTTTTGTGCAAATCTTTACCGGCAGCGCCGGCGCCGACGATTGGGACGCGGCCCATGCCGACAACGACAAAACCCATCGCTCGATGGCACGCCGGGTCGATAAACCGATGGCCGGCCTGCTCCGGGATCTGAAATCGCGCGGGCTCCTGGACGAGACGTTAATCATCTGGGGCGGGGAGTTCGGCCGGACCCCGATCGCCGACGGTCGATACCCCGACAAGCCGGCCGGCCGGGATCACAACCCGTACGGTTTCACGACCTGGCTGGCCGGCGGCGGTGTCCAAGGGGGGAGGATTATCGGGGCCACGGACGATTTTGGCTTCCGCGCGGTCCAGGACCGGATCCACATCAACGATCTGCACGCCACGATCCTGAAGCTGCTCGGCCTGGATCATCAGAAGCTGACGTTCTTGTTCCAGGGTCGGGAGCAGCGCTTGACGGATGTGGGCGGCGAACACGAGTTTGCCGATCGGCTGTTGCAATGATTCGCTGGCCGACAGTCCGTTTAACGGGCACAACCAACCGGATCATGAATCCGACCCAGATTTGGGCACCAATCTCAAGGCCGCCGAATTGATACAGTACCGCAGCCCCGTGGGGGCCGGGCCGTCCTCGAACACGTGACCGAGGTGCGCTTCGCAGCGGTTACAGACCACCTCGGTCCGCCGCATGAGCCAGCTGTCGTCGGTGTGGAGCGCAACATTGTTTTTGGCCATCGGCTCCCAGAAGCTGGGCCAGCCGGTGCCGGAATTGAACTTCGTCTTCGCATCAAACAGCGGCTGACCGCAGCAGACGCATTGGTAGACGCCGTCGTCCTTCGTGTTCCAGTAGGCTCCGGTAAACGCCTGTTCGGTTCCCTTCTTCCGCGTGATTTCAAACTGTTCCGGCGTGAGCTGCGCGCGCCATTCTTGGTCGGTCTTCGCAACTTTTTCGGTCATGGTGATATCCTCCCCTTCCATTTTAGCGGGTTCCCGGCTCCGGCGCCGCCGCAACTGGCTCCCCGCCGAACACCACGCGGTAGTCCCCCAGAAGCCAGCGGATGATTAGCTCGCGGTCGATGTCGCTGAGATGGATCAGCTTGGTCGCCCCGTCGATTTCCTTCTTCAGTTCCTCTGCCTGAGCATCGTCCTCCTTCAAGTTCCGGGCAAGGAGCTGATCCTTGAGGAGATAGTCCCGGGCTTGCTCAATTTCTTGGCGGGAGACCGCGGCCGTCGGACCCTCTAAATCTCGAAATGCCGGCATTTTGTTCCGGCTACCGTACCGAAGGCCATGATACGGGGTCATGATCATCAACCGGAGCCAATCGGCATCGCCGTACCCCGTAAAGTCGGGTCCTTTGGCATCGCCACCGCCGGTTTGCTTGTAGGTGTGGCACTGCGTACACCGGTCCGCGAAGGCTCGATACCCCAGGGCAAACGGGCTTTGATCTTGCTCAGCCGGCGGATCCTTGCGGGGATGGCTTCCGAGCCAGCCGGCGATACGGGCGAATTCGGCCTCCAGCTTGGACTCGTCCCCCTCCTTCTTGGCCCGCGCCCGGGACTTCCTTACCCAGCTACTCATCGTTCGCAGCGGAGTGCTGCCAAAATAGTGTGAGCTGTCGGGCTCGCGCAGAAGCCCAACAATCCACCGCTCGCTGCCAAAACCTGCCAGGTCCGAAGCGGTAGGCTTGGCGTTCTCGAAATCGGAACCGTGGCTGTGGCAAACACCGCAATGTTGGCCGAATAGCTCCTTTCCTTGTATCAACGGATCTCGCCGCAAGAGCAAATGGGCTCCCTCCGCCGGAACTCCGGCACTCGCCAGCTGCACCGCCCGTTCGGCCAGGCGGTCGGCTTGCTCAAGCTCCTCGTGAAACTTTTCCGCACTCTGGCTCGGAGCTTTTTGCTCTGGCCCTAACCGCTGTTCGACCCATTGCGCAATCGACGAAGGGACCTCGCTCTTCGTGGCCGTATACGCCAAGCCGGAGCTGCCCAGCGCCAGGCCGACCAGAAGCACCAGGCCAATTACGCCCACGATGCGGCGCAGTCGAGTGGGCGGCAGGACCGCCAGCAGGACAAGGTGCAAAAGAAACAGGGCCGCAATCAGCGGAATGGCGCGAGTGGCAATGTCCGAGAGCACCATCCGACTCACGGGGTTGACGGTGTCATCGGCGAGGGCCAAGCAGGTGAGAGCCATCACGCCTGCGAGCAACCCGACCAGGACCAGCACGCCCACGATCCGGCCCACGATGCGCATGCGGCCATAGCCCAAGAGCGGCAGAACGGCTAACAACAGGGCGGCGGCCGTGGGGATTACCACCGTGCCGATGATCTCTTGCTTGCCCTCGAAGTATTTCAGGAGCTGGAACAGGAACAGGAAGTACCACTCCGGCCGCGCCGGATAGGGCCGAGCAGGATCCGCCGGCGCATCGAGGTTAGCTCCCCACCCGTCCCGGCCTCCATGCGCGATCCGGGCATACAGACTTGGCGAGTCGGCGGAGGCATCGGTCGGTGCGATGGCATGGCCGTGGCCCCACAGGACCAGGACGAGCAGCACTCCAAAGAGGAGGATGCTCACCAGGAGATCGCGGAATGCCTGATCCGGCCAAAACCAACCCTCGCCGACGGCCGGCACCGGCGCCGTGACCCCGTGGCGGCGAAAGACGGTGAGATGGGCGATCGTCAGAAGGATCACGAGCGGCGGCAAGACCGCCACGTGGAGCGTGAAGAAGCGAGTCAGAGTATGATGGCCGTAGACTGGTCCGCCTACGATGATCTTCTGTTGCCAAGGTCCGAGCACCGGAAGATTGCCGGCGATGTTCGTAGCCACCTGCGTTGCCCAGTAGCCTTTTTGGTCCCAGGGGAGCAGGTAGCCGGTCAAACTCAGCCCGAGCACGCAGCCCAGTAGCGCTAGTCCCAGCCACCAGTTCACTTCGCGCGGCGGCAGGTGAGCCCCGGCAATGACGACTTGCAGCATGTGGATACCGAGGAGCACCACCATGGCCTGGGAGCCAAAATGGTGCAGTCCGCGGATCAGCCAGCCAAAATCCATCTCATATTGGATGAAGTAAACGCTGGACCAGGCCGTGCTGGCGCTCGGGCTGTACGCCGTCATCAGCAACACGCCGGTCACGAGCTGCACGCTAAACACAAAGGCCAGGCAGCTTCCCCAGACATAACGCCAGCGGGCCCCGCCGGGGATATGTTCGATTAGCAGCGCTTTGACGAGGCCATGATACCCCGTGCGATGATCGAGCCAAATGTTCAGTCTGGCGAACACGCGAAAAGCCTTTCTGGGGAGATCTCAGTCCATCCTCCGTCGTCCGTAACCGTCAGCAACCGACGACGAACTCCCTCGGTTGGATCGTCCGTCCGGTTTGCGCAGAGCGATAGATGGCCTGGATGATTTCGACCGCCTTGCGGCCTTCCCGGCCATCCACCGCCGGCGCCGTGTCCGTTTCGATGGCACGGACGAAATCGGTCAGTTGCCGGGCGTGGCCAACGTGGGAAATCGCCGCGGGGTTACTCGAGCCGCCCGAGGCCCCGCTTTTTTGTGCAAACCGCTCTTTTACGACGCGGTCTTCCGGCGTTTCGGGAGTCAAATCCCAACGGAGCACGTCGTCTTGTTCAATCACCACCGTGCCCCGATCGCCGTGAACCGCGATCGTTTTTGGCAAGCCCGGGTGAACGCTCGTGGTGGCCTCGATGATGCCGAGGGCACCGTTGGCGAAGCGAAGACAAGCCACGGCTGTGTCTTCCACTTCAATGCGTTCATGGGCAAGTGTCGCGGTGAAGCCACTGATGTGCGTCACCGGCCCCATCAACCAGGATAACAGATCCACATTGTGGATCGCCTGGTTCATGAGCGCCCCGCCGCCATCGAGGGCCTGCGTCCCCTTCCAGCCGCCTTCGTCATAGTACGATTGTGGCCGCCACCATTTGCATGTCGTCTCGGCCAGCGTGAGCCGGCCGAACCGACCGGCGACGACGGCCGCCTTGAGGGCTTGGTTCGCGTCACCAAAGCGCGACGGGAAAATCGTGCACAGCTTGACCCCGTGCCGATCGCAGGCGTCGATGATGCGATCGCAGCGCTCCACGGTGATTTCCAAGGGCTTTTCCACGACGACATGCTTTCCTGCCTCGGCAGCCGCGACGGCCGGCTCCAGATGGGCACCGCTGGGCGTGGTGATGATCACCACATCCACATCGCGCTGAGCCAGGGCGGGCCTCCAATCGGTGTAAGTGGGACAATCGACGCCGAGAGTTTCCGCCAGCCCCTTGGCATTTTCCTCCTTGCGGCTGACCAGAGCAACGAGTCGGGCGCTCGGCACCTCGGCCAGGGCCCGGCCGTGAAACCGGGAAATCATTCCGCAACCAATGATGGCAAAACCAAGCATGGTCCGTAGTCCGTAGAGTCTGTCCTACCGTGCAATTCGGCCTTTCCCAAGCCTGATGCGTCCGCGAAGGACCTGGCGGACGCATCAGGCTTGGGGAAGGCGCATGGCTTCGGCATCCCCCTTCAGCAACGACGCGGCACGCCAAAGGTATTGCAGCCCGCTGAGTGCCGTGGCCGCCAGCATGGCCCAGATCAGTCCATCGCGCACCGTGGCGAAGAACCATACCGTCCCGGCCGATCGGTCCGGCGTATTCAGCCACAGAAAGACAAAAATGCTGATCAGAGCGGCACACTGGAGACCCATTTTCAGCTTGCCGAGCCAGTCAGCACCAAACACGGCCCCGCGATTCTCCATGAAGCTACGCAGACTGGTGATCACGAGCTCTCGGGCCACGATCACGGTCACCATCCACGGGAGCAACCAACCTTCGCCGATGCCATGCGGCAACAGGAAAATGTAGGCACCGCAAATCAGCACCTTATCCACGAGCGGATCGAGATTGCGACCCAAGGTACTGACGAGCCCCTGCTTGCGGGCAAAATAGCCATCCAGCCAGTCCGTGATGGCCGCGGCCACGAAGACCACCAAGGACCACAGCCAGCTCTCCCATCCAATCAACGCAAACAGAACCAAAGCGAGCACGAGCCGGCTCGTGGTCAGCTGGTTGGGCAGATTGAACACCGGAGGCCGGCTGGGCGTCAAGGTTGCCATCGATTACCTTCCTGGGCCAATGACCCGGCCCACGAGATCATAACCATCCGCGGCCGTGATTTTCGTCCGCACCAGATCGCCGGGCCGCAAGCCCTTCCCCTTGACGCGGACTTGGCCATCGATTTCCGGGGCATCGGCGAAACAGCGGCCCAGCAGATGATTCGGAACTTCTGGATCCGGGCCATCGAGGAGAACGTCCATCTCCCGGCCCACTTGCTGCTGGCTCCACGCGAAGGCGATGTCCTGCTGGACCTCCATGAGGCGGTCGCGTCGCTCCAGCTTGACTTCCTCCGGCACATGCCCTTCCAGCCGTGCCGCCGGTGTGCCCGGTTCGAGGGAATAGGGAAAGATGCCGACGCGCTCAAATCGCTGCGCTGCCAAGAAGCTTTGCAATTCCGCGAACTCCGCCTCCGTTTCGCTGGGAAAACCGACGATGAACGTCGTCCGCAGGGCGAGGCTGGGGATCGCTTTCCGCAGCCGGGCGAGCAACGCTTCCGTGGCTTGCCGGTTGACGCGGCGCTGCATGCGCCGGAGGATCCGGTCATTGATATGCTGCAGCGGCAAATCGAGATACGGAAGGATCTTGGTTGCGCTGGCCAGGGTTTCGATCAATTCATCCGTGAAATGGATTGGGTAAGCGTAGAGGATGCGAATCCATTCCAGGCCATCGAGTTGGTCCAGTTCCCGAAGCAACTCGGCCAACCGGACGCGGCCATAGAGATCGGTGCCGTAGTAGGTCGTGTCCTGAGCGACGAGGATCAGCTCCCGAACACCGTCGGCGATGAGCTCCTGCGCCTCGCGGAGCACCTCCTCCATCGGCTTGGTGACGTGCTTGCCACGCATGCCGGGGATCGCGCAAAAGGTGCACAACCGATCGCAGCCTTCCGAGATTTTCAGGTACGCATAGTGCCGCGGCGTGATCCGCAGCCGGGCCGTATCTTCTTGGGACCGCACCGGAGCCGGGCGAAACAGACTCCGCTGCTCGAGCCGTTGGGCCAGGGTGCGATCGACAACCTGGGTAATCTCTTCCCGGCCGAAGACGCCGACAATGTGATCCACCTCCGGCACTTCGCGGAGCAAATCGCCCTTTTTTCGCTCGGCCAGGCAGCCGGCCACGACGACCGCCCCGACTCGGCCTTCCTTCTTGAGGGCAAGCATTTCGCGGATGACACCGAGCGATTCTTGCCGGGCCGGCTCGATAAACCCACAGGTATTCACGACAACCACGTCGGCGCCGTCCGCCTCGGGGACCAGAGCATAGCCATCCTGGGACAGCCGGCCGAGCATCCGTTCGGAATCGACGAGATTCTTGGGACAGCCCAGGCTGACAAAGGCGAAAGTGGGTTGGTTGTTGTTTCCCTTTGCTGCTTCAAGCAACGGAGGTCTCCAAAAGTGCCAACGATTCAATCCGCAACAATGACACGTTCTTCCAGTGAGCGTAGAGCTTTGGCGAATCGCTTACAAACGTGAAGATCAGCAAATCCCGTCTTCCGATGCGACCCCTCTCGGGATCGCGGATTTCGAAGGTTCGGCCACGGTTCATGCGGATGCAGAACGGCCGGAAAGGCAGGGCTTGCACGCAGCTTAACACGTCTTGGGGTGACATTGCGTTCTCTCGCTCAATCGCCCTGCAGGATAGTGCAGCATGGAAGCCTGACGCGCTCGCGAAGGCCTTCGCGAGCGCGTCAGGCTCGTGCAACTAAATTACCGACGATGATTTAGTTTACCGAGCCGGGCAAGACGCGGGAAGGCAGGGAGGAATCGACCATCGGGAGCAAAAAAGTCGGACCGGCCGACCTCGAGGACGCTGCCAACCTCGCGGTCTTAGCCGGTCCTGACAGCACCCTGGCCACGAGGACCAAAGGCACTAGCACATGAAAAATGGCTACGTTTCGGTTGAGGGGCAGGGGAAAGACTCCACGCCTTCTCCCAGCCGAAATCGAATCTCCGGGGATACCTAGGGCTCGTGATACTGGTACGATGCGCCCCGGCAAGGGATTATTGTGAGAATTTTTTAATTTTTCGGCCGGGGGCCCGATTTGGCTGATTTCCTCGGCACCGCAAATTTACACTCCCCCGTTGCGGCTGGGGGGCCCGATTGCTATCATTGCTAACTCCCGACCGCTCCACGAGGATCTTCCATGAGCGAATTCCGTATCGAAAAGGATTCCATGGGCGAGGTGCGAGTGCCCGCCCAGGCTTATTACAGTGCTCAAACCCAACGGGCCGTCGAGAATTTCCCGATTTCAGGCCAGCCGTTGCCCGTACGGTTGATCCGCGCCCTCGGACTCGTCAAGCTGGCGGCTGCCATCGCCAACCGGGATCTGGGTAAGCTCAAGCCCGAGATCGCCGAGCCGATTCTTCAGGCGGCCCGCGAGGTCGCCGCCGGGAAACTCGATAACCAGTTCCCTGTTGATGTGTATCAGACTGGTTCCGGCACCTCGTCCAATATGAACGCCAACGAGGTCATCAGCAACCGGGCCATCGAGCTGACGGGCGGGAACCGCTTCGAGAAGAAGAAGCCCATTCATCCCAATGACCACGTCAACATGGGGCAGTCGACCAACGATATGTTCCCCACCGCGATCCACGTGGCCGTTGCCCAGGCGATTCAAAAAGAGCTGCTCCCCTCCTTGGACCGCTTCCAAAAGGTATTGGCGGAGCAGGCCAAGAAATGGGACGATATTATCAAGATTGGCCGCACTCACCTGGCCGACGCAACACCGATCCGGCTGGGGCAGGAGTTCAGCGGCTACGCCCGGCAAGTGGAGCTGGCCATCGCTCGGGCCAAGCATGGACTGGCCGCCATCTTGGAGCTGCCCGCCGGAGGAACTGCGGTCGGAACGGGGATCAACACGCACCCGCGGTTCGGTGCCAAGGTGGCGGAAGTGCTGGCTCGGGAGACCGCCATCCCCTTCGTCGAAGCCAGAAACCACTTTGAGGCCAACGCCAACCGCGATGGGCTGGTGGAGTGTAGCGGCCAGCTCCGGGCCGTGGCTGTCAGCCTTTTCTCCTTGGCCAACAATATCCGTTGGCTCGGCAGCGGGCCCCGGTGTGGATTCTACGAAGTCATGCTTCCCGACCGGCAGCCCGGTTCCTCGATCATGCCGGGCAAGGTCAACCCGGTCATGTGTGAGAGTATGATGCAAGTTGCTGCCCGGGTCATCGGCAATGACCAGACCGTGGCGTTTGCCGGGGCGACCGGTGGACAATTCGAGCTGAATATCATGATGCCAGTGATGGGACTGGCGGCGCTCGAAAGCGTTCAGCTGCTGGCCGACTGCGTCAAGGCATTCGTCGATTTCTGTGCCCTCGACATGGAGGCCAATCGGCCCCAGTGCGAGAAACAGGTCGAGCAGAGCCTCGCCATGGTGACGAGCTTGAATCCACTGATCGGTTATGATGCCGCGGCCGCTCTTGCCAAGGAAGCGTTTGGAAGCGGCAAAACCGTGCGTGCCCTCTGCATGGAAAAAATCCGCGCCGGGACGCTCAAGAAAAAAGACAGCGACCAGCTGGTGCGCGAAGCCGAGTTGAAGGCGGCCCTCGATCCCCGCAGCATGACCACGCCGGAAAGCGCCTAACAGGATCCTCTGGCCGAGAACGCCGCGATATGCTAATATCCAAGAACTTCCTGCCAGGCAGATGGAGACGGCTGCACATTACCGCTCGCCTGGGAATTGAGTTGCATGGCTGTGATTGATCCCGGCAAGGATATCCGCATCATCCGCGAACCGACGGTTTACCTCTTGGGCCGGCAGACGGTGGACGATGCCGAGCTCGATCGGTTCTTGGCCGACCACGGCGTTTGTTGGGAGACCGATGCGGAAGTGGCCGGGGAGGCCCTGACGGAAGTCGCCGGACGGGTCTGTTACATGAGCTTTGCCCGTCCGCGGCCGGGGGGTAACCAGGCTTACCTGAACCACATTCTGGAAGTGGGACACGGTTCGGTCCTGGAGCATGCGGTCTGGAATTTTCTCTTTGCCGGCGTGAGCCGTTCGCTGACTCACGAATTGATTCGCCACCGCGCCGGCTGGGGTTTTTCGCAGTTGAGTCAGCGGTACGTCGATGAATCCATCGCCGAATACGTGGAGCCGGACGCAATCGCTGCCGACCCGGAGCTGCATCGCATCTGGCTGGAAGGGATCGCCCAGAGCCATCAGGTGTACATGGAGTTGGTCCAACGGCTCCAGGATCGGTTCGCGTCCGAACCGGACCGAACGCTGCGGCGCAAGCTGGCCCGGCAGGCGGCTCGGAGCATTTTGCCCAATGCAACGGAGACGAAGATATTCGTGACGGCCAACTCACGAGCGCTGCGGCACTTCATCGAGTTGCGCGCGAGTCGCCACGCTGAAGTGGAGATTCGCAAGCTCGCCGTGAACGTGCTTCAGATAATGCAACAGGAAGCGCCTCACATCTTCCACGATTACCAGCTGGTGCCCCTGCCGGATGGGACGTTCGAGGCGGTTACCGATCATCGAAAGGTTTAAGATCCATCCGTGTCCTGTTGGACGGCGGATCGCGGGGGAGTGCGACCCTGCCGTCCACGGTGCCACAAACTACGAACGAATTCGAATTCTCATGTCGCAACACGAGCAAAAGGTTCAGGGCGTCCTGGAACTGCATCCCAAAGGATTTGGCTTTCTTCGCAATCCCGCACGGCACTACGCGGCCCAATCGGCCGATCCGTATGTGTCCGCACCGCTGATTCAGAAATTTGGACTCCGCGAGGGGCTCTTAGTCGGCGGGCCTACCGAGGCCGCTCGCAAAGGCGGTGGCAAGGGAGCCGGCCCCCGGCTCACCACGGTTGAGCGACTCGAAGGGGAAGCTCCCGAGAAGTTTTCCCGCCGCGACTTCGAATCGCTCACCCCGATCGATCCCCACGAACGCATCGTTCTGGAAACCGGGCCGGAACCTCTGACCACGCGAGTGATGGACCTGTTGACGCCCATTGGCAAGGGGCAGCGCGGCCTGATCGTCGCTCCTCCCCGCACCGGCAAAACCATCTTGCTCCAGCACATCGCCCAGGCGGTCAGCCGCAACCATCCGGAAATGATCCTCATGATGCTCTTGATCGATGAGCGGCCCGAGGAAGTCACGGAGATGCGCCGCACAGTGAAGGGCGAAGTAATCGCCAGCAGCTCGGATCGCGACAGCACGAGCCACGCCCGCACCGCCGAGCTCGTGGTGGAGCGAGCCAAACGATTGGCGGAACGCGGTAATTCGGTCTTTGTCCTGCTCGACAGCCTGACCCGCTTGGCCCGCGCCTACAACAAAAATGTCGGCACCAGTGGCCGAACGCTAAGCGGCGGCATCGATATCCGGGCCCTCGATATCCCGAAACGGCTCTTCGGCAGTGCCCGTGTATTCGAGGAAGGCGGATCCCTCACGGTCATGGGAACGGCACTCATCGAGACGGGTTCGCGGATGGATGACATCATCTTTCAAGAATTTAAAGGCACCGGTAATATGGAGCTCGTGCTCGATCGGAAGCTTTCGGATCGGCGCGTATTCCCGGCCATGGACATCACCCAGTCCGGCACGCGGAAGGAAGAACGGATCCTGCCGCCCGAGGTGCTCCAGCGTGTGACCCTATTGCGGCGCAGCCTGGTCTCGCTCAACCCGGTGACGGCCATGGAATCGCTCGTCGCCCAGCAGAGCAAGTATCCCTCAAATGCGGCCTTCCTGGAAAAGATCGGGACGTTCGTCCGCTGAGGGTCTGCCGGCCTCGGATTTTTCCCACGCTCTCTGGATCCACTCCGCTCCGCGCCAGGGCTAGCTTCCTCATTCTCCCTGTCTTCTATCTGTGGTGGGTTCGCCTCGACCCGAGCGGCGGAATCGTTACAATCTGGCCCCCGCTCAAGTCGATGTTACCTGACAGGTTCCCTTCTCGAGGAAGTCAAACATGACCCGTCCGTACCTACCGACCGCTTCAGAACGTCCTGCTGTCGGCGAGCATCGTTCCCGGGCCAACTGGGCGGCGCTGGTCCTCGGTCTGCCGTTGGCGCTGGGGCTTCTGTCGCTGATTCATTTCGGGCCGCTGCGCGACAGCCCGGCCCGGCGGTACCTGAGCCACCCGGTCGAAGCGGTCGAGTTGGTCATGTTCTGTGCCGCCTTTGCGATCCTCGGGGTGAAGTTCCTGGCTTCGCTGTCCGAGCAGCGGGCCTGCCGCCTGGCCGTCTTACCGCCCTGGGATGGTCACGCCCTTGCCGTAAGCGAGGCGGGCCAGCTGTTGGCGGGGCTCGGCCAGCTCCCCCGGCGGGTCCAAAACAGCCGGATCGTCAAGCGGACGGCATCGGTCCTCGATTTTCTCTGCCGCCGCGGCTCCGCGGCCGAGCTGGACGATCACCTCCGCGCCCTGGCCGACACGGATGCACTGGCTCTGGAAGGGAGCTATGCCCTTACCCGGTTCATCACCTGGGCCATCCCGATCCTTGGCTTCCTCGGCACGGTGCTCGGCATCACGCAATCGATCTTCGGCATCACGCCGGAAAAGCTCGAAAACTCCCTGAGCGAGGTCACGGATGGGTTAGCACTCGCCTTTGATGCCACGGCCCTGGCCCTGGGCCTGACCATGTTCACGATGTTTCTGAGCTTCCTCGTGGAGCGGACCGAGCAGGCCGTCCTGGATGCCGCCGACCGCTACGCCGAGCGGGAGCTGGCCCACCGCTTCGAGCGGACTGGCGCGGCCAATAGCGAGTTCATCGAGGTCGTCCGTCGCCAAACCGATGTCCTAACGCGGGGCGTGGACCAACTGATGCAACGCCAGACCGCCCTGTGGGCCCAGGCTCAAAAAGAGATCGACCAGCGCCGGCAGGAGGCCGAGCAGCGATTGCAGGAGCGTCTTACGGCCGCACTGGAGTCGGCTCTGGAACGGACCCTGGAGACGCACAGCCGGCGCGTGGCGGCACTCGATCAACAGGTGGCAGAGCATACGGCGGGAATGACCGACCGCTTGGCCGGCCTGGCCGCCGCGGTCCGCGAAACCGGCCGAGAGCACCAGACCGGAGTGGCCCAAATCGGCAAAGAGCTGGCCCGTCTCCTGGAGGGCCTGACGCGCCTCCAGGACGATGACCACCAGCTCCGCCGACTGCAAGAAACCCTGAACCAGAACCTGGCGGCACTGGCCGGGGCGGGCACATTCGAACAAGCCCTGCACAGTCTGACGGCGGCCGTCCATTTGCTGACCGCCCGTGCTGGAACAGCGCCCGGCAGCTCCAGCCGAACGGCAGGGCGTCCGGGGAACGCGGCATGAGACAGCGCCGCAACCGATTGCAGGTTTCGACGTTTCCCTTCCTGGCCGTGCTCCTGTGCGCCATGGGCTCGCTGATCTTGTTGTTGTTGGTCATGGACCGCCGGGCCAAGGTGGTGGCCCGGGCACGGGCCATGCGGGCCATCGAGCAAGCGGTGTCACAGGCCGTGGCCGAGGATGAGATGGCTGCCGCCCAACGCCGGGCGGAATGGGAGCGGCGCCGCCAGCTGCTACACCAACAACTCCAACAACAAGACCAGCAGGTACTCCGCGATCTCCAGCGCATCCAGGGTCAAGCCACGGCCGCGGCAGGGAGCGTGCAGCAAGAGCTAGTTCGCAGCCGCGAGATGGAGGGACGGCTCCGGTCAGAACGCGCCCAGCTTGCCCAGTTGGAGAGTGCCTTGCTTGCCCATCGTGCCGAGGCGACCGTAGCTACCCAGCAGGACGAGATGTCCCGAACCGAGCTGGCCCGACTCACAGCCGAACTGGAGCGGATGGAACGGTGCATCGCCGATCTCAAGACGGCGCGGCAGCGGCAGCAGCGGATGGTTTCGCTGGTTCCCTATCGGGGGAAACATGGTGACAACCGCAAGCCCATCTACATCGAGTGCAACGGCGACGACTTGATCTTCCACCCCGACCATCTGGCTCTGCATGCCGCAAGCGGCTCTGCCGTCCGCGTCGAGATGGACCGTCGCCTCGCCCAGCAGCGGGCCGACATGCAGCTGGTCCATGAGAAGCCGGACGCCAGCGCGTACTTGCTGATGCTGGTCCGACCCAACGGTATCACGACTTACTACCGAACCCTGGCCGCACTGAAAGGATTGCAAATCGATTTCGGCTACGAATTCATCGACCAGGAGTGGATCCTCGACTTTTCGGAAGACGAAGCCAATCCGAAGACTCAGCCATGGAGCGCCGCCGCCCGAACCGACGAGCAACCACCACCCAAATCCTCGGCGAAGATGACCGAGGCCATGGGATCGTTGTTCTCCGGACGACCCCCGGGGCTGGTGCCGCAGGCCGGTTCCGGCGGCCCGATGCTGGGTCGGCCGACGGGCATCCTGGCCAGTCGCGCCGGCGGGGCTAGCAACGCGTCCTTTGGAAACGGTGGCGGAGGTGGCAGCAGCGGCGGCAACGGAGGCAGCGTTACTCCCGGCGACCAGGGAGCTGGCTTGCCGGTCAGAACAGTTCCACGGGGCTCCGGCAGTTCCGGATTGAGCTCAGAAGGAAGCAGGGAGATCACTTTTGCCGACGTTTTGGCCGGCGGCGGCCGTCCTCGGGGCGCCGGAGAACGTTCCCTGGATGGTGGGCCGGTCACGGCTTCCCCGCCCGAGCAGGTGCAGGGCCGGCCAGCATTTTCACAGGCAGGGATGGCAGCTTCACCGGGCGGGCTGGCGGCATCATCGGGCGGGCCGGTAGCTTCACAAGGCGGGCCAGGGGAGAGAACTGGGACGAGCCGGCCTCCCTCCGAAGGAGAAACGAGAAGCGAGAGCGGGCCTGGCGGGACTCGATCGGCTCCGAGTAAGGGGACAAACGATGTTTCCAAGGAAGGACCACCAAAAGGAAGCGGTACTTCAGGCGGCGATGCTTCCTCTGGCCTTCTGCCACAGTTTACTCCGGCTAATTCCCGGGCGCCAGGAAATCCGGAATCCGGAAATCCGGGATCCGGTGCATCCCCCGGTCCAACAAGCGCGAAACCAGTCCCCGCCACCCTCGGTCAAGGGAGCCCCAATTTGGAGGAGCCGGCACGGGGTGGCGGAGGCGATCCGTTCGATCGATTCGGGCTGCCCAGCTCGAAAGCCAGACCGGCTCGTGCAGAAGCCCTTCGTCCTCGACCATTGATTGGCAACCGGGACTGGGTCATTTCCATCGAATGTACGGCCGAGGGCTTGGTGTTGCTTCCTTCCCGGCAGCGCATCCCCACGGCCCAGATCGCGAGAGGGGAAAACGAGAGCAATCCCTTGCTCGAAGCGGTCCAGCAGATGATGGCGCGCCGCCAGGCCACGGTTCGCCCCGGCGAACCGCCGTATCGTCCGATGATCCGCTTCCGTGTCTTGCCGGACGGTCTGCGTTCCTATCACTTGGCGTATCCAGTTCTGGAAGGACTCCAGGTGCCGATGACCCGCGAGAATGTGGATCCCGAAGAAGCAAAGACAATGAGCCGGGAGCGTTCGTGATTGGTCAAGGTAGGCGAAAGCCATGATCCGACGTCGCCGCCGCGCGCGGGAGATTCCGTTCAGTTTCGACTCGTTCCTCGACATTGTCGCCAATGTCGTGGGCATCATCATTCGCTTGATCCTGATCGTCTGGGTCGGCGCGCGCTCCTACAGCAGTCTGCACACCGCAGTCCAGCCAGTGCCTCGGGCTGCACAATCGATTCCGGCGATTGCGGAGCCAAGCGATCCCCTCCAAGCAGAGCTGGCCCGGCATGCGCGCGAGTTAGCCCAGGCCCAGGCACGGCTGCTGGCCGAGCTTCGCCGGCTACAGCAAGTGCAAGCGCAAGAGACGCAGGCCCAAACGCAGCTCACCGCTTTGGGTACTCGCTCGCAGAAGCTAGAGCAGGATCGCGCCGCGGTGGATCAGGAGGTTCAGGGCCACGAACAGGCCAAGCGATTGGCCGTACTGTCGTCCGCAGAGCTTCACCAACGGATCGCAAAGCTGGCCGAGGAAATTCGGGCCCTGGAACAGATGCCACCCTTGAAGAAGACAGTGCACTATCGCACTCCGGTCAGTCGGCCGATTGATTCCGAGGAACTTCTCTTCGAGTGCCGCAACCGCCGGGTTACCTTTATCGATATCGCGGGGCTCTTGAATGAAGTCCGTAACGGACTCGAGGAAAAGGGGAAACTCCTGCGCAGCCTCTGGCAAGTGAGCGATGTGGTCGGACCAATTGGCGCATTTCGTCTCCGCTACACGCTGGAACGGGAACGCAGCCTGCTTGATGCCGTCAGCGGCCAAACCGTTCCGGAATCTGGCGGCAGTTATCGCTACGGGTTGAGCGAGTGGCAAGTCGAACCGATCTTCCCAGTGAGCGGCGAGTCCGCGGACGCAGCCTTGGCCGAGGGATCAGAGTTTCGCCAAATCGTGGATCGGCTCGATCCGCAACAAACGGTGGCGACGTTCTGGGTCTACCCAGACAGCTTCGAGCTTTACCGCCGGCTACGCGATTTCCTCTACGATCATGACATCGTAGTTGCTGGCCGGCCACTGCCACCGGGCGTGCCGATTGCCAGTTCCCGGCGCGGCTCCGTGTCGCGAGGGCAATGATGGGTCACTGGTTAGTTTGGCGGCGGTTCGCAGAACCGCGCGGTTCTGCGAACCGCCGCTAATCCGATTTCCGCGCGAGTTGATTTTTCAACGCCTCGATCTCCATGGCCTGGGCCCCGATTTTCGCGTACAGGTCACGGAGGTTTCCGGCCGCCGAGTCCGACCGGGGCAGCGTCGGATCGAGGGCTTGTGCCGCGCCTTCGAGGAACTGTTGCCGCCAGCGTTGCAATTCCTCGGCGGCCACACCGTAGCGTGCCTCGATCTCCTCGGCCGTGGTTCGCCCCTGGAGCAAGTTCATCACCAGGGCCGCCCGGCGTCGGCCAGTCCAGTGGCTTGATTCGTCCACAGTTTCGGTGGCGGAGAATGGCTTCAGTAGGGCAGCGACTTCCTCTGCACTGGCCGGCCGCTCCGCAGGATCACGCGCCCGCAGGCGGTCCACCAACTGTGCCAGGCCCCTGGGCACATCCGGCCGTGCCTCGCCCAACGGCCGCGGCGGCTGGATGAGCAGCTGCTGCAAGCGCTGGAAATAGCTGCCGCCTCGCACCGGCAACTCCCCGGTCAGCAGGTGGAAGAGAGTCGCTCCCAGGCTGTACAGGTCGCTGCGAGCATCGGCCCGACTGGCATCCTCGGCCTGCTCCGGGGCAATGAATTCCGGCGTCCCCAGGCATCGACCCTTCAACGTTTCCTCCGACTCGTCCTCCT
>Ga0070734_10001043_pt1 | contig 44832 bp, 40 predicted proteins | sample Coa_R1_8_FD_66444 | JGI IMG/M metagenome (GOLD analysis project Ga0070734, IMG submission 66444) | Surface soil microbial communities from Centralia Pennsylvania, which are recovering from an underground coalmine fire - Coalmine... | ecosystem: Environmental > Terrestrial > Soil > Unclassified ...
AGAAGGGGTGGTTTGAGCGGCTGCGATTTTAGAACAGCATTACCGCGGCACGTCCTGCCACAAATATGCACGCGGGAGCATTTTGATTGCGAGCATCGTCAGGACTTTGAGGGGCTAACGAGACCCATGCCGACGGCATTGTAAGGCCGGACGCCATTTTTCGCAGAATCCCGTCTAGGAAGGTCTGGAATGCTGGGCCCCTGCGATCCAAGGTCATGACTAAATTGATCGGCCGGCCAGCAGTTTTGAAGCCACTGCTGTAGTCCTCCGGCGCATTCTCGCTCGCGAGCCAAAGAAGCTTCACGTTTGCAGCGGCACACGTTTGCATCAGTTCATCCGTAGAGGTTTGGTGCCCGTGCATGTCAGCTATATTCCCCTCGGGTACTACTGCGCAAAAAAGATGGAGGACGTCATATTTCGATTTCTTGATTTCGTGAAGAAGCGCCGCAGCACTTTCGAATGTCTTCACAGTTGTTCCCGGATAAGACCGCGAGTAGCAAAGGGAATCGGTTTGGGCGTAGTGGGCAAACTGGGGATCCAATACGGCGACCAAGACCTTGGTGCCTCTGACCTCATCACCCGCGCGCTTCTTAAAAATGTTGAGAAGGCCCACAAAGCCCCTGAGATTGCGGTGTTGATGGATTCGGGCAGCGCGGCCACCAACCGCCAGGAGCAAGATGTTAGTTGGCCATTGCGGTTCGGTCAATTTGTGGGAGAGGGGATTTACTCGATGCGGTTGACGGGGAGGTCGCGGCCCTGGAGGTGGAGGATGAGGCGGGAGACTCGGCCGTCGGGGGAGGATTCGAAGGTAAGGGTGTCGTCGTTGGTGGTGGAGTAGAAGGTGGTTTCGGATTCGGGCAACAAGTCTTGTGCGGGTTCGTCGTTTTCCTGAATGGTGAGATGGTCGCCGGAGCGGCGAATGGTGAGGATGAGATCGGGCGGCTGGCCGTAACGGCCGGCGTAGCGGTCGAGAAGTTTTTCGTCGATTGAGATGCGAGTGTGTTTGACGAGCGGCGAGCGGGGCGGAAGTTTGTCGTAGGGCGTGAAGCCTTCCCACTCGATGGGTGTGAAGGTGTCTCTGAGAAGCGATTCGAGAAGGTATTGGAAAATGCCTTCGCCGTTGCTGCTATTGGTCATGATGACGACGCCGGACTTGGATTTTTCGAAGCAGACGGCGTAGTTGCGCCAGCCTTCGTCATGGCCTTCCTTGAAGAAGACTTTTCCGTAAGGCGAAGTATAGAGTCCCCAGCCGAGGCCGTAACTGAGCTGGATGGAGTCGTTGTCGGTGGTGGGTTCGTTGGCTAGCGAAGGGAATTGATGCTTCGAATGAATGCGAATTTGGGGCGAGAGGAGTTGGGCGCGGGATTTTTCGCTGAGGAGCTTTCCGTTGGCGACGGCGGCGACGAGGTGGGCATAGTCCGAGACTGTGGTGAGGAGTGAGCCGGCGGCATCGGGGTGTTCACGTTTTTGCGGGCCGAGCGAGCGGCCGTATTCATCGTAGCCGTTGGCGAAATCGGATTCGAATCGGGGCTGCCAGGTCATGCTGGTGCGGGTCATGTTCAAGGGAGTGAAGATGCGGTCTTGCATGAGATCGCCGGTGGATTTGTTGGTGACAACTTCGACGATAAGCTGAAGAAGGTCGATGCCTTCGCCGGAATAGGCGTAGCGCGAGCCGGGCTCGAAATGGAGGTGAAGCTTGCGGTCGTCTTCGAAGGCGCGCCAATTAGGGAAGCCTGCGGTGTGGCTGAGAAGCATACGAGCCGTGATTTTCTTGTAGCCGTCGTCGCCGGCGAGATCGGTGTAACGGGAATATTCGGGCAGAGGCTTGGGGAGATATTGCTGAATGGGCTTGTCGAGATCAAGTTTGCCCTCGTCGACAAGCTGCAGGACGAGGACGGCGAAGGCGGCTTTGGTCAGGGACGCGCCGGACATGACGGAGTTTGGAGTGAGCAGTAGATTTTTTTCTTTGTCGCGCAGGCCATACGCCTTGGTATAAACGACCTTGCCGTCGCTGAGAATGGCGATGGTGGCACCGGTAACTTCGGCAGATGTGATGAGGCGCGAGACGGTTTGGTCGATATCGCCGGGAGAGACCGAGGAGCCATCGAGGCGGTGAATGCGGGATTGAGCGGAGAGTTGCGCACCGAAGATGAGCGATAGGGAAAGAAGAGGGAGAGTGCGGGTCAAGTTCACGGACGGCCTCCGAAGCTGAAGAAGGTACGCGATTTGAGAGGAAATGTTTCATCTGGCTCGGCTACTGAGAACAACAGCCACTGAAGCTTGCCCCCCGGACTACTGCCTAGATCCGTCACGCGGCTGGCGCGTCATGCGGTGACGGATGAAGCTGCAGGAAGTCGGCTGCGGCGTTGCGAGCGCGTCCCGCGATTTCGCGGGGGGGTGGCCGCTTGGCGACGCCGAGCAACAGGCTGACCATCAAATCGCGCCAGAGCAGCCCGACGAACTGCTCTGCGAGCTCGGCGGGACGGCCCGCGAGCAGGCCGGACGCCTGAGCCTCGGCCATGATTTTACGCAGGGCGGCGCGGCTTGCCTCACGACCGGTGGAGTCGAGCGCGCGCGCTACTTCCGGGGCCTGGAGCACTTCGGCAATCGCCAGCCGGAATACCGCAACCACCGAAGGATCGGTTACCTCAAGGACGAGCCTCGCCCCTAAAGAAGCCAATACCTGTTCCAGGGTCTTGCGATCGCGGAGCACAGGCAGGTCGGCGGGCACGTCAAATCGCTTGGCGCGCTCGCTGATGCAGGCGATCAATATTTCCTGCTTGTTGCCAACCAGCGCGTAAAGCTCCCGTTTCGAAACGCGCGCGCGCGTCGCGATCTCAAGCGTGCTGGCCGTTGCGTAGCCGCTCTTCATGAACGCCGCGAAGGCCGCCTCGAGGATGCGCTTGCGCACGGCAGCCTCGCCGCCGACTTTCTGGCGCCGTTTTGACGCCGATGCCTTAGTCATGGCTCTCACAGTTCCGATTTGGGTACCTCATGGTACCACGCCGAGGGCACAGTAAACGGGATTTCATGCCGGTAGCCGCAACTTTTTTCCTGCGGCTGCGTCTAACGAGTGTGGTACCAAGAGGTACCAGCCAGACATGAATTTCAATGAGGAATCAAAGGAGCTGAACCATGAAGATGGAAATGTTCTACACGCTGCTAGCGCTCGGGATGGTGCTGGCGCCTCTGGCGCAGGGCCAGTCCACGCCGCCGCAGCCCAAAATCACCGGCGTGCTGACGATCCTTACGCCAAAACCGGGAGTTACGGCGGAGGAAGTTATGAAAATCATGCCCGCGGAAATTCGTGCGACGGTTCCGCTGTATCTTGACGGCAAGATTCAGCAGTGGTTCACGCGCGGCGACGGCAAGGGCGTCATCTTCTTGTTGAACTGCAAGGACGTCGCGGAGGCAAAAGCCCTGATGGAGAGCCTGCCGCTCACAAAGGAAAACCTGGTGGACGAGCAGTTCATTCCGGTCGGGCCACTGCTGCCGCTCGGAATATTGCTGCGAGACAGCCCCGCCAATAAGTGAAGTTGGCCACTGCAGCCCGATAAATTTCAGGAGTTCGATACAGTTCAAGAACACAGTTCAAGAAGTGGCAGCGCGAATTGCACCGGAAAGGATCGATCATGCCATCTGCAGTTTTGTTCGCAATCAGTTCAGCGTTCGGCTTGGTTGTTTGGGGAGCAGTAGCATGGCACTACATTTGGCCAGCGCTAAGGGAGCGCCCCAGTCCCGAGAATCTGAAGCCCATCCTGCTGCTGCACGGATTCAGGTTCCTCGGATTGGCATTTGTAGTGCCGGGGGTTGTATCAGCGGAGTTGCCGGCAGCATTTGGTCAACCAGTAGCTTACGGTGATTTCATAACCGCGATTCTTGCTTTGCTGGCGCTGGCCGCAATGGGAACTCGCACGGGGACGGCGCTGACTTGGGTCTTCAACATCTTCGGAGCTGCCGACCTGCTTTTCGCGTTTTACCTGGGAAGCCGCATAGCGCTGCCGGATGCTCCGGGCTTGTTGGGCGCAGGCTATTTCATCCTGGCTGCCTACGTGCCGCTGCTTCTCATAACCCATGGCTTGGCATTCCGAATACTTGTACGAGGAAAGGCTGTCGCGCCGTCAGCTAGTAAAGTACGCACGGCATGACCAACGCCGATTTGAGGGGAGGCAAAAAAGAGCCGCAATACGAGTGCTGCTGCTCCATGACGTTTGGATAACGAGGTTCAAGACGAAGCAGTGAATATCCAGATTGATTTTCTATATTATAGGCGTGCCCGATCGCTGCACTGGGTTCATTGCACTCAAACGGACCAGAAAACGACATGGATCTTCGATGACAATGCCAGATTTGCAGGCTGGCCGTGATGCCGCTCGTCGCCGATTCTGGCTGGCGATGTCGGGATTTCTGATGGCACTTGCGCTGGTGCCATTCTCTTATAAGGTGGAACGCCGCCTGGAGACAGCCGCTCACATCAGGGGCGGAGAATCCGAAAAAGTTGACCAGGAGCTGACGCAGCGTTTCCAGTCGCCGTACGCCCACCGGCTTGTTCTGGTGATCAGCGGTATGCCAGATCCGGATTCCGCAAAGGGCGCAGAAGCATTGGGTTTCCTGACCGCTTCACTGCGAAGTGTGCCTGGCGTGTCGGGTGCGGTTTCGAGCCCGGATTGGCCAGACCCGGTGTTCACCGGGGACAACGGCGGAGCGCTGATCATCATCGGGTCGAACGAGCCCGATAAAGCGGTCGAGGCGCTGGTCCCTGTGCTGAGAGCGAAAGCAGACTTGATGGAAGGGCAGCTTAAGTCGCAATACCCCAACATCAAACTGGAGGTCACGGGCGCAATGCCACTGACCTACGATCTTCGCAAGGTAAGCGCCGATGACGTGCGACACGCCGAGGAACGAGCGATGCCGGTGACGCTGTTGCTGCTGTTGCTGGCCTTCGGGAGTTTTGTGGCGGCGCTGTTGCCGCTGGGGATAGGGTTGCTTTCGATTTCGATGGCGCTGGGCGCGGCTGGGCTGCTCGCGCATTATTTGCACCTCTCGATACTGGTGCAGAATCTGGCGACGATGCTCGGGCTTGGCCTGGGCATCGACTACGCCTTGCTGATGGTAAGCCGGTTTCGCGAAGCGATGGCCGAGGGATACGAACCCGGCCCGGCTGCCGATATTGCCGCAGGGCAAGCGGGGAAGACGCTGATCATCTCGGCGACGACAGTGGCCATCGGATTTTCAGCGCTACTGACGGTGCCCATCAGCGAACTGCGTTCCATCGGAATAGCCGGCTTGCTCGTAACGATTTTGAGCGTGATCCTTTGTACATTTATTCTGCCGTGGGTACTTGGCCTGTTGGGGCATCGCATCGACGCGGTGAGAGTGCGTCTTCCCGGCAGGCCGTTTAGAACGCGCGCAAAAACGCAGGATAGCCTGTGCGCGCCGAGCGAGCGGTGGGTACGGTGGGGCAACATCATTACGCGGCGGCCCTGGACTGCGCTGCTGGTCGCCGGCGTTCCGCTACTCATCCTTGCATTCCAGACACGGCGAATCGCTCCGGGGATTCCCGATCATGACTCGCTGCCGCCGACGGCGGAGTCGGTGCAAGCACTGCACACGCTGCAAGGCATGGGTCGATCGGGCATTGTGCAGAGCCTTCGAGTGATTCTGGAGCTGCCGCCGGAATCGCGGCCGCTCTCGCCGGCTGGCTGGCAGGCCGTGAATCGGATGACGACACATTTCCAAAACGATGCGAGAGCGCAGGAGGTCTTGTCTCTGGCGACCCTGACGGCAATGGCTGACACGGCGGAGGCTCTCAACGACGTGCCGCAGGCGATCCGCGAAAGTTTTCTTCGCAGCGATGGGCAAGCCACGTTAATTGAGTTGCTGCCCAACGCAACTCTTTCGCCCAACGAACAAATACGGTGGGTACGAGAAGTGCGCTCCGCCGATGCCGCGGCGATCACGGGCGTGCCCGGCGCGGTGGTGCGCGTCGGCGGAATAGCGGCGCTTGACGCAGATTATGACTCGGTAGTGAAAGCGCGGTTGCCGGGCGTGGTCCTTTGGGTCGTGTTGGGAAGTCTGCTGGCGCTTCTGATCGGATTACGATCCTTAATTGCGGCTGCTAAAGCGATACTGCTGAATCTGCTGTCCGTTGGCGCTTCCTTCGGTGCGTTGGTGCTCGTTTTTCAGGAAGGCCACGGCGGCAAACTGTTTGGGCTCAACGGACCAACCGGCACTGTCTACCCAATCGTGCCCATTCTCTCGTTTGCCATCGTGTTCGGATTGAGCATGGACTACGAGGTCTTCCTAGTCGCACGTGTGCTGGAAGAACGGCGGGGCGGTCTATCCGAAAGAGCGGCGGTGATCGAGGGCATGGCGCGGACGGCGGGACTTATCACGAGCGCCGCGGCAATCATGATTGCCATCTTTACGGCCTTTACGATGGGAAGATTTCTGGTGGTGCAGATGCTGGGCTTCACGCTTGCCGTGGCGGTGTTTATAGACGCGACGGTGGTGCGGATGGTTGTCGGGCCGGCATTGTTGCAGCTTGCGGGCGACTGGAATTGGTGGCCGTTTGGGCTGTCCGGGGCGGCGGTAAGGTCTGAGAAAGAGCCTGCGCCATGAAGGCGAATCTCTTGGATGATCGAGCAACGGCGCAAGGCTCGGCCGTAAGCAAGCGATTCGAGTTTATTTCACTTTGTCGTCCGGGACGCTGAACTGGCTGAGATCGAAGTCCTTGGGTCCAAGATGCGCTTTTCCCGAGCCGCCTTCGATTGCAAGAATCGAGGAGCCGGGCTTGCCTGGGAGCTTTGCCTCGACTTGCGTCGCCGACCAAATGCCACCGACCTGGCGCAGCCCATAGTAAATGAATTCCTTCTGCTGTCCGGCGCCGCGAAGGGTCTTCACGACATGGACAGGGTACAAAATGGTGCGGTCGATCCACGATGTTACCGAATCGTAGTAAGTCTGGTCCTGGGAACCTGGTTTGCTCTTCAGGACAAGGCAATCGCGTGCGCCACATTTTTCGGACGGCAGGGGTTCCTGATTCTTCCAGAAGAACTGGTTCTCAACCATATCTTCGTAAGAGAAGTCGGTTCCCACGAGCGGATCGTTCCAATGTTCGAATGGCAAGACACTCGCAGTTTTCTGACCAGGAAGCGCCGCTTCGATAGTCACGTGTCCCGCCGGGCTCATACGCAAAAGAAGGCTGGTCTTCGCTGAGCCGGGCCCGGAGATATCGCACAGCAGACGCAGCCCATCGGGAAACCAGTGAGCCTTGGCGACAAACTTGTAGTTGGTGCGCTTGCCATTGCCGTCCACGCGCGTGAGCCGGCCGGACATGCGGTAGTCCAATTTCTCAATACGCTGGCGCGAGCCAGTGAGCGCGGTGTCTTCGGGACTGCCCGCGGAGACCCGGGATGGATGCACCAGCAAAAGCAGCACGAGCAAGGCGAAGGACGCTGGAATCGTCCCGACGATGAAATTCGCCGGTCGGGTGTTTGGAAAGTGGCCAAACTTGCGGTTGCGAGAGAGCGATACGACGCTACGAAGGAAGGTCATATCCTCTATGTATACAGGCAAAATTCATATTGCGCCACTCAACTGGGAGCAGTTGCATGGGAAGAGGACGAGGTGCGGAAGGGGCGCAGCAGGCAGCGTCTTGCGAATTGCTAACAGATGTGGGGAAAGTGTGTCTAACGAGGGCGGAGGAACTATGAGCTACAAGAGAGCGTTCGCGATGGTTGGAGCTGGGGCGACGATTTTTGTGCTTTGCGCGATGGCCGCGATCAGCGGAGCTGGAGGCGCGCAGGGCGGCAAGGCTGCGGAAAAGGTGGCGGCGGCCGAAGCGCTTCCCGCTGCGGGAACCTACGTGATCGATCCGGTACACACGTTCGCGTATTTCGGGGCCCGTCATCATGTGGTGGGGCTTGTGCGCGGCCGATTCGACAAGGTTACGGGAACGGTGACGGTATCGAAGAATCCGGCCGAATGTGGCGTGGATGTTTCCATCGATGTGTCCAGCATCAACACGCAGAAAGGCGAACGCGACGAGGATTTGCAGAGCCCTGCCTATTTTGACGTGAAGAAATTTCCGACGATGACCTACCACGGACGCGGGATTCGCCGCGGGCCTGGAAGCAATTGGACGATGGACGGCGAGTTGAGCCTGCACGGCGTCACGAAAGTTGTGCCGCTTACATTCAAGTTCAACGGGGCATTTCCCGACACGAAGCCCGGCGAACCGGTGCGTGTGGCGTTCCATGCGACGGCTGGAGTGAAGCGCGCCGAATTTGGAATGGGCGCGCGGGATAATCTGCTAGAACTTGGTGCGTCACAGGCGCCGGATGTTGAGATTCAGATCGACGTGGAGGCCGACGCAAAAGCGGCGACTCAGTGAGCTATCGGCGACAGCAAGTTGAGCGCAGAATTAAGTCGGCGTTGTGCGTTGACGCCAGTGGGCGTCGACGAGGACGACGGACGTTTCGATCTGACGTTCGGGAATGGACCAATATTTTTTGAGGAGACGGTCTTTTTCCTGTGCACTGACAATTTCAAAATTGTGGCGCTCGTAGAAATGGATCGCCCATGTGGCGTCTGCCCACGTGCCGATGAGCATCGGGCCGCTCGCGAGTTGACGCAGATGGGATAAGAGCTGGCTGCCGATCCCGCGTTTTTGGCTGCTGCCGCGAGTATAGGCGTGGCGAATAAGAGTCACGTCCTGGACGAATTGAATACCCATGACGCCGAGCAGCGAGCCGTTTTCTTCATAACCCCAGAACACGACGCCGTCTTCGATTTCGTGCCGCAGCTTTTCGCGGGACATGTAAGGCTCGGTCCAACGATCCGCTGGAATCGTGCCTTTATAGGCTTGAGCGCCATCGTTGATGATGGTCCAGATGAGATCGAAGTCGTGTTCGAGACAGCGCCGAATCATAGGTAGCCGGCCCTTCGTGTGGGCCATGCTGTTTGACGCGGCTTGGGGCGGAATCGTGAGTCCGTAATAAGGCGACCAGCGCGACTAGCGGGTTCCAGGCGAGCCGGGCTTCTCGGCGTCGGATTCGGATGTCGGTCCCAGGGATTTTACGTACCGGACAATTTGCCAGCGCTGGGGTTCGGGCAGCTTGGACCAGACGGGCATGCCTTTTCGCGTGACGCCGCCGGTGAGGAGCCAGAACAATGTGCCCGGAGTAGCGTTCTGAACCTCGGGCTCGCGCAAGCTGGGAGCTCTTTTGCTGCCGACGCCCGCGTCCCCGTGACATTCGGCGCAATGATTTTCAAAGAGAAATTGACCGGCGACGACAGCGTCGGGATCTTTTTCAAGTGGGTTGGGCCGACGGCGGGCTTTTTCGGGAGCCCTGGCCAACTCGGCGTAGTCAAAGGCGGAGTGCTGCGAAGGTTTTTCGGAGTTTGCATCCTTCTGTGCACGGCAGACCGAGAGCAAAAGAAACGCTCCGGAAAGGGCCAATGCGACGAGAGGAGCCTTCACGAGCGGCCTCCAAACCATTTTTTGACTAGATCGCCGAAACCGGAGAACTCTTTGGCGACTCCCCAGCGGATCAGGAATCGATAGCTGTTGTGGTTCAAGCCGAATGTGGGAGATGCGCGCAAAGTCCAGCCGGAAGGCATGTTCCAGGCGACGACGGGCGCGAAGTAATGGGAGGTTTCTGGCAGACCGAAGCTGGAAGTGTTGCCGAGGCCGCCGTAGAGTTCGGCGCCAGCGACGAAATTCTGCGGGCAAAAATTGCAGCGTCTGGCCGCGGCTTTAAGCGTCAGAGGACGGCTCGCGCCGACGGCGTAGCCAAATTCCCAGGGTTCACCGGCAAGATTCTTCACGGAAAGAAAATTTTCAGAGACGTTCCAGCCCTTGAAATTGCTGCCCAGAATCAGCTTCAGTTCGAGCTCGTTCTTGATCTCCCGGCGCGCCAGCGAATTCGAAGCAGAGAAATCGGATTCGATGTCGTGTCCTTCGACTTCCTTAAGCAATTTATCCGCGCCGTTCACATGCTCATATTCGACGTAGAGAACGGGATTGATGAAGTGTTCCCGCTTTAACGGACGAAGGCGATTCTCCCATCGGAAGCCAGTGGCGAGCGTGCTGTCATTGAAAGTAGTTTGAGCGTCGAGATAAAACTCGGTGGTCCACCAGGCTGTTGCGCCGCATTCGAGTTCGAGCCAGTAGGAATGGAACTGATTGCCGCCGCGCTGGGTGCCGAAAGTGGAGAAGTATTCGATTTCGAGATTGCGGGGCTCCTCCAGGAATTGGTCGTAGGTGACAAAGTATGGTTTTTCCTGGGCGATGAGCCGTGAAGAAAAGGACAGGGAGCAAAATAACAGGAACAGGGCAGAGGCGCGAAACGGTTGAAGCAGGGGCAAACGTGTCTCCTTGGGATGGTGATGAGCGAGCGATATAAGACTAACTTAGTCCTATATCAGATGCAACTCATTTGCAAATAAGCGGAGCGTTTCAGGCCAGGGCGCCTCTGCCAAACCCCGGGCGGTGGGCCGGATTTGGAGCACTAGTGCGTGCTCATCAGAACGGCCCAGTTTCACAGAAAGGGATGGGTTATGGTTTCGAAGTTGACGCTTGCCAATCGAGCGGAGTGAGGACGATGCTGCGGAAATAGACGCGGCCCTTTTCGGAGCCCTGAAGCGAGTGGCCCAGTAATCCCGCGCGCAAGAAACTATTCCTTGGGAGCGTAGAAGCCTTTGCGCGCCAGCACTTTGTAATCCTTGTTGGAAACGTCGACTTTGATTTTGCGGAAGCCGCCATCTTTCGGTCTTCCCGCCGGATAGTAGTAGCCGATCTGGTATTGGCTGCGGAGCTCTTCGGAAATCTGGTCGAAGGCCTGTTCGAGTTTTTTCTCATTCGAAACTTCGATGGCGCGCCCGCCGGTCTCCTCGGCGAGTTTCTTGGCCACATCGTATCGGCCATAGCCGCCTTCATGCACCCATAGAACATGGACGACTGTGTCGGCGCGCTGCGCCGCTTCAACGGCTTCTTCGAGGCGTGTTTTGCTGCCTTCGTCCTGCGCGTCCGTAATGATGATCAGCGTTTTCCTGCCAGCTTCGGTACCGAGCTTTTCGGCGCACGCGAGATAGACCGCGTCATAAAAATGCGTGCCGCCGGTGTTCGAAGGGATTGTGCCGGGCGTCACTACGCCACCGCCGCCGACTGCGTTAACCTGCGCCTTGTTGATGGCGCGTTCGATGATGTGCTTGTCGTCGGTAAAGTCCGACAGCAGATCGACGTCGAGGTCAAAGCTGATCACCATAGCCTCGTCGCCCTTTTTCATGACGCGCTCGAGAAATCGCGACGCCGCGTCCTGTTCAGCAGGCAGGCGATACCGTTCGCTGCCGCTCGTATCGATGAGCAACCCGATCGTGATTGGCAGCGTCACTTCCTTGCTGAAGAAGGCGATCTTTTGTTGTTCGTTGTCCTGAAAGACCTGGAAATCGTTTTGCGTGAGATCCGTGACGATGCGCTTGTTTTTGTCGCGCACCGTAGCGAACAGACTGACGAGCGAAACTTGTGTCGAGATGGCGCCGCCCGATTGGACGGGCTCCTGCGCGGCCGCTCGATCGGCAAGGGGCGAAACACAACCAAGCGACAGACAGAAAGCCGCACCAGCCGCCGCGAAACGATGCAATAAACGCATGTATACTTTCCTCGTGAAGGATTTTCCGGCCGGCGCCAGTTCCAAGCCAGGAAGCGTGATCTTTGCCCAAACGGTGGGTTAGTTTGAAATTCCGCCCCACCACGGCAATTGGGATGCGTCCAGATAGGCTTTCGGATGCGTCTAACCTATGAGAAGTTCGGCGTGCAATCCCGCAAAGAGGGAGTTTGGCGTGCAAATGGGGAAAAGTCGAGAGAAAAGGCCAGTGTGGGCAGTGGCTGCTGCTGGCGTCGTGATGCTGGTCACGTTGGCAGGCGCAGGCGTGGTGCGAGCGCAAGACCCGCCCCAAGCGCCCACGCCGCAGCCAGACGCTGCTGCGGCGGCAAGGAAGCCGGCGGCAGCTCCCAGTCAACAGGCACAGGCACCAAGCGCGGCGCCTTTGAGCCCAACAGGCCAGTCTGACGCGCAGGCGAAGATCGTCTTGACCGTCAATACGGTGCTTTTGCCGGTTACGGTGAAAGACTCGAGCGGCAACCTTGTTCCGGATTTAACGCGAGAAGAATTCCGCGTTTTTGACGATAACATCGAGCAGAGGATTTCTCTTTTTTCGGTCGAAGCGTTTCCGCTTTCGGCGGTGCTTTTGATTGACAACGATTTGAAGGGCAAGGACTCGGAGATGGTGGAGTCCAGCCTGAAGTCGATTGTCGCGGGTCTGAGCCTGTCGGATGAAGCCTTCGTCTGCCGGTTCGATACGAATTTTCATCCGGGCAAGGGATTTACGAAGGACCAGGACAAGCTCGTGACGGAATTGAAACGCACGCGGCTGGATACCGAAACGGATGTGGTGGGACCCGATCCGAGCGGCCCATTTGGCGCGGGCGCCACAATCAACGGGCAGAATGTTGCCGGAGGCCCGGCGGTTGCGCCGTCCACGAAGATCCTGAGAGGGCAGCCGAACAAGGCCCTGGACGATGCGATGTACGAAGCGGCGGCGTTGCTAAGCGATCGCGGGCGGAGCAGGCGTAAAGTGATTTTTCTAATCTCAGATGGCAAGAACGCCAAAAACAACAAATACGACTACGAGACCGTGGTGAAGGAACTGTTGCGCTACAACATTTCCGTTTATAGCCTCGCGGTGGGTTCTGCATTCCTCGACCGCAAATTCACGCGCCTGCAATCGTACGCGCACGACACGGGCGGCGAAGTTTTTTACGCAGCGAAACAGAAGACGCTCGAAGAGTTGTACTCGCGCGTGACCGAGCAGGCGCGCAACCAGTACACGCTCGCCTATTCGCCGCAAGGGAACGACAAGACGAAGGACTATCACGCGGTGGAAGTGCGTGTGCGCAGGCCGGGGTTGAACATCATTACGCGCCAGGGTTATTACTCGGCGCTCATTTCCAAGTGATGCTGGTCACGGCAAACCCCCTCGCGCCGGATTTTTCTTGACTCCCATCACGGGCGCCCGTATACAACGTGCGAAGGGCTGCGGGCGGCGGCGCCCCTCCCTGCCAACCAGTCAGCAAGGAGAAACTCAATGAAGAAAAAGGCCAAGAAAGAAGAGATGAAGAAGGGCGGAAAGAAGAAGTAGCCGCGGGAAATAAAGATTGGAAAGAGGGCGCCTGGAAAATCAGAGCGCCCTTTTTTATTGTCAGGATTGCGTCGCGCAGATGGCTAGCTGGCGAGATTTTCTTCGTGCGCAGGGCAGATCGGCCGGTACGCGCAATTGCGGCAGAGGAAACCGGGATTCGGCGGGAACGAGCCGGCGCGGATTTCGGAGGCGACTTCCTGCACGATTTTTTGCGCTTCGTCGAGTTGTTTCGAATCGCGCGCGGTTTCCTGTCGCTCGTTGTTCTGCAGATAGTGAAAAACAAGGCGGACAGGATTTAGCTCAAGAATTTCCTTTGCGGCGAGCGAGTAGATGCTGAGCTGAATGTCTTTTTTCGCGTCGGCAGGTTTTTTCGGTTTGCCCGTTTTGTAGTCGACGATCTCCACATCTTTTTTCCCGCCGAGCGAATTGATCTGGTCCATCCGGCCAGTGAGGATCACATCATTTTCGAGCGGAAGCTCGAATCCCTTTTCCTGTTCGAGAACTTGCGGCGGATTTTCCAGAATCGACGCGTGAAAAACGCGGAGTTGTTCGAGACCGTCTTTTTTGTAGCCTTGCTCCTGATAATCGTCTTCGAAGCCGGCGGATTTCCATTCTGCTTCATAGATGCGAGCAACGTCTTCCCACGGAAGCCGCGTGCCTTTGCGAAGCTGGTCGATAAATCGCTTGATCGTGGTGTGCATCACGGCGCCGAACGTGAGCGCAGCCCGCGGACCTTCCCGCAACGCCCACAAATGGCCGAACAAATATTGTTGAGGGCAACTCCGGTAGCCGCCGACGGCGCTCGGGCTCAGCGTGAGCGGCTCAGGCGAAGGCGGATGAAATTGCTCGGCCCAATCGGCAATGCGCGAGAAGATTTTTGGCGGAAGCGGGGAAGGCGGAAAAAGTTCAGCGCTGGAATCCGCAAAAGGGATCGTTGTTTGCGGAAATGGCGAGACTTTCGGCGCAAGCATGCGAATATCCCGCCGCTTGATCGCAGGCTCGAGGAGCATGTCTTCGATGAAGACGGGAACCTTGCTCTTTTTCTCGGTAAGAGTTGTCACGGTCAGCCGCTCTTCGGCGCGCGTCAGCGCGACGTAAAAAAGGCGGCGCTCTTCTTGAATGTGAAATTGTTCCGCCGGCTCGCCTTCTTTCATCAGCGCGGCGGGAAATTCGAACGTGCGCGAACGCTCGGTCGCGGGAAATTTCTTCGAGTTCACTCGCAGCAGAAAGACGTGAGGGAATTCGAGGCCCTTGGCGCTGTGGACCGTCATCAGTTGGACGGCGTCGCCCGGCGCTTCGTCTTCCAGGCTGATGTTGCCGCCGGCCTGCGAGTAGTAGTCCAGATACTCGATAAATTCGGGGAGCGCGCGCGTTTCGCTCTTGGGTTCCCACTCCTTGGCGAATTCCGTCAGGCGAGCGACGTACTTGCGGTCCTGTTGAGACGCTCGTTGCGGGACTTCGAGCCATTCGAGAAGGTCCGAGAGGATTTCGCGGGCGGTGCGGCGTTTGATGGTTTTCCGTTGAGCGGAAACAAATTCCAGAAGTTCCTTGCTCGCGGCGTGCGATGCGTCGAACGCCAGCTGGCCCTGCGGGAGTTGCAGCAAATCGTAAATGGATTTCTTTTCTTTTTTCGCGCGCTCGGCCAGGCGAACCAGATCGGCCGCTTCGAGATGCCAGGCCGGCGCGGCCAGAACTCGCGCGCAGGCAATGTCGTCGTACGGCGTCGCAATCAAACGCAAATAGGCGATGACGTCTTTGACGAGTGGATGATCCAGAATGGACAATCGCGTGATGACGAAGGGAATTTTGCGGCGCGAAAGTTCGGAGACGAGCTCGTCGCGGTGCGCGTGCTGGCGATAGAGCACCGCGAAATCGCGCCACTTATGCCCGGCCGCGTGGATGCGTTCGAGTTCGCTCGCGACCCATGTTGCTTCGGCTTGCTCGTGTTCGAGCTCGGCGACGCGGATTTTTTCGCCCTCTTTCCGATTGGCATTGAGCGATTTTTTCGGAAAGTCCGCGCTTACCGTGTTTTGCGCGATGACTTGCGTCGCGACGCGCAGAATGTTCGGCGTGGAGCGATAATTTTCCGTGAGCGAGACGCGGAAAGGCGTCGAATCCTCGCCGGGCTTCCAGTTCGCGAAGCGCTCCAGGAAAAGCTGGAAGCTGCCAAACGATGCGCCTCGGAAGCGATAGATGGCCTGGTCGTTGTCGCCGACGGCGAAGATGTTTTTGCGTTCGCCGGCGAGAAGTTCGAGCAGGCGGAGCTGCGCGATGTTCGTGTCCTGAAACTCGTCGACGAGAATGTACTGAAACTTTTCCTGCAGTTTTGCCCGAAGCGCGGAATCGCTTTCGAGGAGGTTGACGGCGCCGGTGATCAGTGAGCCGAACGAGACGCGTTTCTTTTCGCGAAGCAATTCTTCGCTGGCGCGGTACGCTCTCGCGATTTCGAGTTGCTTTTCGACTTCTTCGAGCCGCTCTTTATACGTGTCGTCGTCGAGAAGCGAGCGCTCGGCGGCAAGCTGCCCGGCGAGCTGTTCCGCGAAGCTCTGATAGTCCTCCCAGGTCACCAGCTCGTCCTGGCAGCGCGAGAAAAAGTCGACGAAATCATTCAGGAATTGGCCGGGCTCGGCGAGTCGCCGATATCTGTCGAGTAGCAGGCGCGCCATGTTGCGGCGAAGCAGAATCCAGTGATCGACCTTGTCCAGCATCAGGCGTTCGGGCGTGACGTCTTTCAGCAGCGATTCACAAAAAGCATGGAACGTTGCGAGCATCACGTCTTTGCCGCGTTCGCCGGCCGCTTTGATGACGCGGGCTTTCATTTCACCGGCCGCTTTGTTCGTGAACGTCAGCCCGAGAATATTTTCGCCGGAAAGGGAATCGTCGGTTTCAAGCAGATGGCGGATGCGCTCGGTGATCACGCGCGTCTTGCCCGTACCGGCTCCGGCGATGACGAGCAGTGGCCCGTCGCGATGTTCGACGGCGCGCTTCTGCTCGGGATTCATTTGGAGGGAAGTCCCGCGCGGCGCGGGCTCCATGTCAAACAAAGTGCGGGTCACTTCAGCAGGGTAACGCGAATCACGGCGAAGAGGAAGCGAAGCCTCGCGGCTATCTCAGGGAACCGAGGATTTCCTCCCTTGTGACGCCCTTGTGGTCCGCTATGGCGCGGAGAATATTGCCGAGTGTTCCGACGGCGAGATTCTTATGCGCTGGAATGGCTACACGCTGATGGCTCGGGATGTCCGTTATTAGTAGCACGTGGCTCCCAACTTGATGAACCACACGATAATCCCAGCGCCGGCACAGGCCGGCCACCAAATCTTTACCGCTCAGGTCGCGCGGTAATTTCATTCCATCGCTAGAACTTCGTTGCGAACTAGATGGAGCCGAATATATTTTGGCTTTGGGCCGTCGAAAAAGAAAGCCTCGGTTGCATCCTTAACATTTGCCCGCAGCTCTTCCCAAGTGTCGCCCTGCGTGAAAATATTTTCCGTGAGGCACTCAGCCGAATAGCCGCCTTCGGCTTCCTCGGTGACTTCGAAAACCAGTTCGCTAATATGAACAGGCAGCACGGTTCCTCTTTTGAAGCAGCGTAGCACTATCTATCAAACGTCGCAATTGCCGGAGTGGTTCTGCGTTCTACCGCTGCGATTTTGTGCCGGCGGCCACGTCGGCGTTGAACGCGGCGGACTGCTTGCGCGGAACGCTCAGCGATTTCCAGTTCGCGTTGCAGAAATGCTTTGCGAGGAAAACAATTTGGCCGACGTGGTGGGAATAATGCGCGACCTGGCGATTGATGGCCTGCATGACGGAATGCGCTTCGCCGCGAATGAAAACAGTTTTGGTCAAATCGGCGTCGGTGAGCGGTTCGAGCGCGCCGAACACCCAATTCCATCCGCCGTTCCATTGATCCATTAATTCAGCGCGAGTCGTCGCGGGCGATTCGAATTCCGTGTCACGATTGCGATCGGGTTTTTCGCCGTCGGTTGTCAGAAAGTCGCGCCACCGCGAGCGCATGTTGCCGGCCATGTGTTTCACGATGATGGCGATGGAGTTTGATTCTGCATCCAGCGATTCGAATAGCTGCGCTTCGCCGCACTGCGCCATGGCGCGTTCGGCCAGCGTTTTGTAGTAGCGAAAGAGGTCGAGCGAATCTTTGAGGTAAGAGTCGGTACGAGTGAGTGGCATAGAGAGAAATTCTAGGCCGATTGCTCAGCCGAGTCACCGGGGTAAATTGCCGAAATCACAGGGGAAGGGCGCAAGGATATTTTTGCTTGACAGTTCGCTTTTTATTCGCCTACGATGGCGCGGTTTGCAATACGAGTCCTGGGGAGATTCCGATGAGCATTGGTCAATCGATGTTGGGGGAATTTGACAGCGAGATGCAGAACACGCGCAAGACTCTCGAGCGCGTCGCGGATGACAAGTGGAACTGGAAGCCACACGAGAAGTCCGGCACGCTGGGCTGGTTGGCGGCGCACGTCGGCACGGTGCCGGAGTGGATTTCGATGACTCTGACCACGCGCGAGTTGGACTATGCGCCGGTGAGTGGCCCTTCTTACGAGCCGCCAAAAATCTCCAACCAGAAGGAGTTGCTTGCGGCGTTCGACAAATGTGCCGCGGACGCGCGTGCGACGCTGGCTGGTGTCAGCGATCAGGAAATCATGCTCGATTGGAAGCTGCTGGCCGGCGGCAAGGAGATCTTCACGATGTCGCGGCTCGCATGCCTGCGCGGTATGTGCCTGAATCATCTTTATCACCACCGCGGCCAGCTGACCGTTTATTTGCGCCTGCTCAACATTCCCGTGCCTGGATTGTACGGGCCGTCCGCGGACGAATCGTAGACGACGCGACTGCTCAAAAGTCCCGGATTCGGCAGGGTGAAGCCCAAGTCGCTATAATGGTGCTTCACCCTTCCGGAGGCTTTTATGGATACCCCCGTCATTTTGTCCGCAGTGCGCACGCCCGTTGGAAAATTTCAGGGCGGCCTCGCGGGATTTTCTTCGCCGGAGCTTGGCGGAAAAGTGGTTGCCGAGGCGGCGCGTCGCGCAGGAATCGACCCCAAACAAATTGACGAAGCGATTCTCGGCAACGTAGTGCAAGCGGGGCTCGGGCAGAATCCGGCTCGCCAGGCGGCGCTGAAAGGCGGCTGCGATCCGCGCGTGGCGGCGATGACGATCAACAAGGTTTGCGGCTCCGGGTTGAAAGCGGTTGCGCTCGCGGCGCAAGCGGTGCAAACCGGAGAATCGGAAATTGTCGTGGCGGGCGGCATGGAGTCCATGTCCAACTGCCCTTATCTTTTGCCGACTGCCCGCACGGGCTATCGTCTCGGCGATCAAAAAGTCGTGGACAGCATGATTCATGATGGTTTGTGGGACGCGTACGAAGATTTTCACATGGGCATCACCGGCGAATTGGTCGCCGAAAAATACGGCGTCACGCGTGAAGAGCAGGACCGCTTTTCCGTCGAGTCGCACAAGAAAGCGGTGAATGCGCGCAAGTCGTGTTTTTTCGAATCGCAGATTTTGCCGATCGAAGTGCCGCAGAAAAAAGGCGACCCGCTAATTATCAAATATGACGAATCGCCGCGCGAAGATACTTCGATGGAAGCGCTCGCAAAGCTGAAGCCGGCGTTCAAAAAAGATGGCACAGTCACGGCGGGAAATGCGCCGGGAACGAATGATGGAGCCGCCGCACTCATCGTCACGAGCGAAAGAGTCGCGCAAAATCTTGGCAAAACGCCCATCGCGCGAATCGTCGCGCAGGCCGTTAGCGGCGTGGAGCCGAAATGGGTGATGATGGCGCCGGTGGACGCCGTAGAAAAATTGCTGAAAAAAACCGGCTGGGATCGCGACAAAGACGTCGATCTCGTTGAATTGAATGAAGCGTTTGCTGTCGCGGCTATCGCTGTGACGCGCCAACTCAAATTGAATCCAGAAAAAGTAAATGTAAACGGCGGCGCGGTGGCCATTGGCCATCCGATCGGCGCTAGCGGCGCACGCATTCTCGTGACATTGCTCTACGAATTGCAGCGCCGCAATTTGAAGCGCGGCATCGCCGCGCTCTGCCTCGGCGGTGGCAATGCGGTCGCGCTGGCGGTTGAACGCTGCTGAATTCCTCGAACCTTTTTCTCAACTAGAGGCCACATTTTGCGACAGGCGGCGATTGGGTTTCGCGTGCACTCCGGCTGGGCCGCGATCGTGGCTGTGTCGCTCGAGAAAGGCGCGCCAGTCGTTCTGCATCGCCAAAAACTTTTGCTCGTAAAAATCTTCAGCTACACGTTTCGGCAGCCGTATCACACCGCCGAGAAAATGGCGCTGGAGGAGGCCGCCGACTTTGTGCGCGGCGTCGAGAAGGAATCGCAGGAATTAGCGCTGGCCGGCATCCGTGCGCTGCAAAAAGAGCTGGCAAGCGCCGATTACAACATTTGCGGCTGCGCGCTTCTTCTTGCTTCTGGCCGCAAGCTCCCCGAATTTGAGAAAATCCTCACCTCGCACGCGCTAATTCACACCGCCGACGGGGAACTCTTTCGCGAATCGATTCGCAAGGCTTGCTCTCGCGCCAGACTTCCGCTCACGGCGACCAAGGAGCGCGATCTCCTGGCAGCCGCTTCAAAGAAACTGAACAAGCGCCCTGAATATTTGAATCGCAGCGTCGCGGCACTCGGCAAATCCGTCGGCCCGCCGTGGACCCAGGACGAAAAGCTCGCCACGCTCGCGGCGTGGCTCACGCTTGCGAAGTAGACAGCGATTCGGGCAACTCGGCCGGCTTCAAGTCCGTTGCGCAATAGGGGCAGAACTTGTCCGTCTCTGCGATTTCTTTTTTGCAATTGGGGCACGAAGGGTGCAAATCACATTTGCAGGTTGGACAGAAATTGAAGCGCGGCCCGACCAGATTGTTGCAGCGCGGGCAGGGATACGGCAACGGCTCGCGAATCATAAAATAGATGATGAAGCCGATGCCGAGATACGCGGGTGACAGCACCAGCACGAGCAGCGTCCAGAGCGTGGAGTTCATGCCGCGGCGGCGGGCGTCGCGGCTCACGTAACCCAGCATCAAGATGTATGCGGAGAGAAAAATCGAACAGGCTGTAATGACGCCGGCGATTGCCAATGTCGCCAACGTTGTGTCGTTTTGCACGTCCGGGAAGCGCGCATCCGGAACCTTGATCACCACCGACACTCCGATTGACAGCGCGATCAAATACAAGACGAGACAGGTGACCTTGAGCCACGCCGGAATGATGCGGAACTCCGCCGAGAAGCGCGTCGCCTCTTTTTTCCGCCGCAGACGGATCATCCGCATGCGTTCGTTCCAGGCGTCGCCAATACCTTGTGACGGGGTTTGCCCTAGTGTGCTCATCGCCGCTCTCCTCTTTCGCGCTCTCTTTGTTTGATCACTCGATTCCCCCCGCTCGCGTCAGACGTTCGCGCAGCACAACTCCTACTGCGACCAGCGCCGGCACTGTCCACCACAAAACTACTCCTGAAGCCCACACGAGTTTTGGCAAGTGCAATTCCGTGCCCGCCCATTCAAATCCGCGCCACACGAGTGGGGCGCTGGCGAGGCCGAGCACCCAGGATGTCGCCGCAATGGCCCAGAGCAGCACGCTGCTGGCCTTGCGCGCTGGCAATTCTTCGGCGCGCATGCGCACGCGAAGTTGCGTTCGCGCGGCGAGATTCCTCGGTACTTCGATACTCATGCTGCGGAAAGCAGCGAGCGCTTCGGAAGTCCGTGCGTGTAACGCGGAGCAGTCTTCACATTCAGAAAGGTGCGCGGCGAGCCACGTTTGTTCGTCGGCGGAAATTCCTTCGACGCGTTGCTTTGCCATGAGTTGCTGCGCTTGCTCGTGTAGATTGTTGTTCAAGCTGCACCTCCGATCCGGGCCGCGGCGGGGCCGGTCATCGTGACGCGAAGCGCTTCGAGGCCGCGATAGAGCCGCGACTTCACCGTTGAGACCGGCGTGCTCAGCACGACGGCGATTTCATCCAGCTGCATCTCTTCTTGGAAGCGCAGTACGAGCACTTCGCGATAGACGACCGGAATCTTTGTGAGCGAAACCTTAATCCCTTCGTGCTGTTCGTTGTTTAAAAATGATTCGAGCGGCGTCACACTTTTTTCATCTTGCACATCGAATGCTGGAGCGTCTTCTTCCGGTCCGCGCAACGATTCAAAACTTTCCGGTTTCTTGCGGCGGTGCCAGTCAAGCACGAGATTTCGCGCGATGGTAAAAAGCCATGCTTCAAATTTCCATTTGCCGTCGTACTGCGAACCACGTTCGAGCACACGCACCCAGGTTTCCTGAAAAAAATCTTCGGCACGTTCGCGGCTACCGGTCAGGTGGAGCAAATAGCGGAACAGCCGGAACTGATACTGCTCAATGAGCATGTCGAGCAGTTCCGGATCGCGTTGCTTCAAGCCGCGGGCGATGGACTTGTTATCGTCAGTCATCAGGCTGGCAAAGCGGAGCCCTGAATTGAGGCTAGCCGCCCACGTCGCAGGACCTGCCAATGAAAAGGTATCGCTCATTCTACAAGGGATACGAGCGAGGGGTGAAAAAAGACGCATGGAATAGTGACCCCACCCCCCTACCCCCCCTGTTTTTTGTAAGTGTTGATTGCACAGGGGTTAGGAAGAGGGGTCTTGTAAGGGCAATAATATACTTGACTCAGTAAGGCGTTTCTGGCATACTTTGGTCATTGGAGAACACCGTGAGCGCCAAGCCAAAAACCCTCCAGCAGGCCATCAAGCACTTTGCCGACGCGAACAATTGCCTTAAGTTCATTGTCGAGCGCCGTTGGCCTAATGGCGTTGAATGCCCCACTTGTGGACGAAAGGACGTTCGATTCATCTCCACTCGCCGGATGTGGGAATGCAGAGAGAAGCACGCTCGCAAACAGTTCTCTGCCAAGATTGGAACCATCTTTGAGGATTCCGCCCTGCCTCTCGACAAGTGGCTTGTGGCCATGTGGATGGTTGCGAACTGCAAGAATGGCGTTAGCTCTTACGAAATAGGCCGCGCACTTGGCGTCACTCAAAAATCGGCTTGGTTCATGCTGCATCGGATTCGTCTTGCGATGCAGACCCGTTCCTCCATCCAACTTGGCGGCAGGGGAAAAGAAGTCGAAGTAGACGAAACCTTTGTCGGCGGCGCGGCCCGTTTCATGCACGCCGATAAACGCCGTCGCCGGATTACTGAGACTGGCACCAAGGACAAGGTTGCAGTTCAGGGCATTCTTGAACGTGGTGGGGAAATTCGCGCTTCCGTTGTCGGCAATCGCAAAAAGCACTTGCTCCAATCCAACATCCGCGCTCACGTCAAAGCAGGAAGTGCGATCTACACCGATGCGCTCATGTCCTATCAAGGACTCAAGCATCAAGGATTCGAGCACCAAGTCATTGACCATGCCGAATCGTACGTTGACGGCCAGATTCACACCAACGGACTCGAAAACTTCTGGAGCCTGTTCAAGCGCCAACTGAAAGGCACCTACATCAGCGTGGAACCTTTCCACCTGTTCCGATATCTCGACGAACAGGTATTCCGCTATAACTTTCGGAAACTGGCTCACGATGGACTTCGATTCGAGCACGTTGCCTCCCACATCATCGGAAAGCGCCTCACTTATGCCGAAGTAACTGGCAAGGTAGGTGCGACGGATTCCTTGCCCAACTAGACTGCCTCGCGGGAAGCGGAAGACTTCTTAGATTTCTTCCGCTTTTTCCCTGCTTTCTCTTCCTCCAGCTTCGCCTTGACCTCCGAATGTGTAACCTTTAGGACTTCGCGAATTGTGCGATCAAACGCCTCAAATTCCTTACTTGGTTTCACGGGTTTTCCTTTAGTCTTGTCGCCAAATGACGCATGAAAGAGCGAACAGCTATCAGTATTTCCTCCGCGCGCTCTATGGTGTAGATTTTGTCCACGTGCATCGTGGGATTCCGCCACGCCCGGCGAAGGTTGTCGAATGTCACGTGAACTTCGGCGTAAAACTGTTCATCCGACGTTCTTGCTCCCGACACTTTAACCCTATTGGCTAGCTCCTTCTCGATCCCTTCTAAATATCTGCCCCAATCATTCTGCTTAGATACACCAACGGTCGCGGCTAGGCTTTTCAGGCCCACCTCTAAGACTCTCCCGAGATGCATGACGCACGCGGTGGAGCGACCGCAAGCCAAACATTTTCCGGCCTCAGCAATGTCCTCGGCAGCCGACGGAAATTCCACACTAACCTTTTTTGATGTGCCGTCCTTAAGATCGAAGAATTGCGGGTCACTGAAGTAATCTGAAGGCTTGTGCTCAATGTGCATGACCACCACGCGCTTGCATTCATCCTGCAAGCGATTAAGAGCATCAGTTACTAGGGGCATCACCTTGGAGGTTTTGACGTTTTTCTTAATCTCGTCTTGGATTCTTACAAACTGATCTGCTGTCAGGAGAAAGCCCCATTCACTACACTCGTCAATGATGCCCTGAATGTTTCCGGCTAGTCCCCTCGCTTCCTCCATGCTGTTCGCTACCGGCTTAGCCAAATCTTCATCGGTCATGCTTTCAGAAAAAGCCCGGACAAGCTGAAGGATGCGGGCGACTGGGAATGGTTTCATATCCCACCAATCAATTGTGCAATGCTCACCTACAAGGGCATCCTGCATTACTCGCTCTCCTGAGTCAAGTATATTATTGCCCTTGTAAGTGTTGAATCTACGGGAGTTGAAGTGTCTTTAGAATCAGCAGATGCGAGAGGGGCGCGTAAGTGTTGAAAAGACAGGGGGTTATTTTTGCGGATTTTGTAAGTGCTGATTCTGCGGGAGTTAGCCGCCGAGTTGGGGTGCGATTTCACGAATGAGTCTACCACAAGAAGGGTACCTTGTCAAGTAACAGTACTATAAAACTATCATTCGAACGGGGAACAATAGTCAAATTAGAGATCGCGTTAGAAAGCGGCCCAGATGGGTTCTTTAGCCACCACAAGACCTCAACGATTTGTTTGACGTTCGAGTCGGGATGAAAGCACGGTCTTCTGGTTCAGAGCACCAACTTTGATAGCCGTTCCCATCCCTCCGAAGCAGCTACCTGAAATGGAATTGGTGCCGATCCGAATTGCGTCTTTTGTGACAACGACTTTCTGACGGTTGGGCCCGTAGAATACACCGGTCACCCTGATACTAAATTGGTTTAAGTACTCGGCTCTTAGAACCTCATTGGCCTGGAGGTCGTAGACAATCAGGGAGGAAGGGGACTCCCGTTCGATGCGGAAAACATTGCTTCGGTTCAAGAAGAATTTGTTGTTGACTAACTGGGCGATAATTGTACCGGTTCGATCATAAATCTTTGCGGATATGGCGACACCGTTCTGAGTCCGATCCATTGCGACGATTTGTTCTTCGCCAATATCCAGAACAACCATATGGTCTCCTGTTGTCCAAGCCACAGTGTTTCCAAGGTAGACCCTTAAGGCGTCCACGGGTAGCTGTTCGCAGACACTCTCAGGGACCGGTTTGATTCCTGGAGTCAACAGGTTGTCTAGCGCCTCAGTCAGTTCCACCTTGTCGGCAGTACTGCGACCCTTCCGGTAGAACACGGTTGCCCGGGCGCCCGTTTTCAAAGGAGCGTTTTTCTTTGTTTTGGGATCGAGCTCGAATGATCTGTCGGTGGTCTTTCCACCCGAATCATTGGTGGTCAAAACAACTGTACTCTCCGAGGCGCTCTTAATAACGCCACTCTCAACAAAACAACACTTTTCACATTCGGGCGCGACCGGGAAATGATTCAAATCGCATTTCGCGCAATCCTGCTGGCTCAAGGTTGGTGTGGCTATCAGTAGCGCAAAGGTGGCGATGATCTTTCCGGGAGATGTCATGGGTCTTCGCCCTCCTTTGGATCCGTCAGAATCCACCAGAAAAGATAGACCAGTAGCCACACGCCAAAAACACCAAGCCCGAATTCTAACGCTCGCATCTGCTTATAGGAGTCGGAATTCAGGGCTTGTTTGAGTTGAGTGATGTTCTGGTTTATCTGGAGTAGTAAGGCGAGATAAACGCCCTGCACAGATCTGCCCCAGTAAAGTGAAAGCCCCAAGAAGAGCCATCCCGGTAGAAACAAGAAATAGGCGTACTTAATCCAGCCACCTGGACGCCGATGAGAGCTACCAACCAAGAGTGCAACTGAACCGCCAAAGATCAGGAGCGTCCATTGAGTCAAAGTCTGCGCTAACGTTACCGCCCCTTCGAAGGCTTTTGAACTCAGTTCTTCCGATGGTTTCGAATCTGCGAGCGTGAGAACCGCTGCAAGCAGGGTAATGAAAATTGGTGAAAGGAATCTAACCGCACGGATCATTGCGCGCATTCGCACACCGGTCATGGAAGAGCTTTGCGCAAGCTAACAGTGTCGAAGATGTCTGTCAATTCAATTGAAGGTTCTAGCGCACTTGTGCGGTGAGGAAGAGAGCCAGTAGAATGCTGAGACTTTCGACGAAGCCGAATTCACCAACCGAAGCAAGCATCTGCGATTAAGGTCCTTCGGGCCGCAAAGAGAGCGGCTCTCAGGATGACAAGAGAAAAGGCGGAGTCAAGCGGATGGGGCAGCACTACGACGCGATTGTAATCGGCGGCGGGCACAATGGCCTGACCAATGCGGCTTATCTGGCGAAAGCCGGGAAGAAAGTGTGCGTGCTGGAGCGGCGGCATGTGCTGGGCGGCGCGGCGGTTACGGAAGAGATTGTTCCGGGATTTTTGTTTTCGGAATGCTCGTACGTTGTTTCGCTGCTGCGGCCGGAAATTATTCGGGAGCTGGATTTGCCGCGGCATGGGCTGGAGATTTTGCCGCTGGATGGAACTTTTACGCCGATGCCGAGCGGCGATTATTTGTGGCGGATGAACGATCACGGGCGGACGGTGCGGGAGATTCGGAGACATTCGCGGATCGATGCGGAGGCGTACGAAGAATTTTCCAAGATGATGACGCCGATGTGCCGGTTCGTGAAGCCGATATTGAGTATGATTCCGCCGGACCCGACGACATTGCGGCCGAAGGATTTGAAGCAACTGCACTTCTTGCTGCAACGATTCCGCGATTTATCGAGCGACGAGCGGTACACGCTGGTGCAGTTGATGACGATGAGCGCGGCGGATTTTCTGGACCAGTGGTTTGAGACGGATGTGCTGAAGGCGACGATGTCCGCGTCGGGAATTATTGGAACGTTTTTGGGGATTCGTTCGCCGGGAACTGCGTATGTGTTGTTGCACCACTACATGGGGGAAATTGATGGAGCGTTCCGGTCGTGGGGATTCAGCCGCGGAGGAACTGGCGCGATTTCAAATGCAATCGCGGCGGCGGCGCGCGAAGCTGGCGTGGAGATCCGGACGAAGGCGGGCGTGGCGAAGATTCTGGTGAAGAACGGACGCGTGCGAGGCGTGGCGCTGACGAGCGGGGAAGAGCTTACGGCGAATGTGGTTTCGTCGAGCGTCGATCCACATCTGACGTTTGAGAAATTTCTGGAGCCGAGCGAACTTCCGAGCGAGTTTTTGCAGGATGTGAAACGGTACAAGTTCCGCGGATCGTCGGGGAAAGTGAATCTGGCGCTCGATGCGCTGCCGGAATTGAAATGCATGCCGGGAGACGGGCCGCACCTGCGGGGAGCGATTTCAATTTCGCCGGGCATCGAGTACATGGAGCGCGGGTACGACGACGCGAAGTACGGAAATTTTTCGCGGCGGCCGTACGTGGACATGGTGATTCCGAGCTTGACGGATCCGTCGGTGGCGCCGCCGGGGAAGCACGTGCTCTCGTGCTTCGTGCAATATGCGCCGTACAAGCTGGCGGAAGGAACCTGGGACGAGCAGCGCGACGCATTCGGCGACAACGTGATCGACACGCTGAGCGAGTACATGCCGAACCTGAAGAAAATAATTGTCGGGAAACAAGTGCTGACGCCGCTGGATCTGGAGCGCGAGTTTGGATTGACGCAGGGAAATATTTTTCAGGGCGAGCTTTCGCTGGAGCAACTGTTCTTTTTGCGGCCGGTGCCGGGCTGGGCGTACTACAAGACGCCGGTGGATAACCTTTATATGTGCGGTTCGGCGACGCATCCAGGCGGAGGAATCATGGCCGCGCCGGGGCGGATTGCAAGCCAGGTGATTTTGAAAGAATGGAAGAGGGCGAGCTGACGATGCCGCTGGGACAAAAGGTGATCGTGATTGGCGGCGGGCATAACGGGCTCATCGCAGCGTTTTATCTGGCGAAGGGTGGATTCAAGCCGGTGGTGCTGGAGCGCCGCGAGATGGTGGGCGGCGGCGCGGTGACGGAAGAGTTTCATCCGGGATTTCGGATTTCGAGTCTGGCACACACGATCGGGCCGTTGCGCTCGGATGTTGCGGCCGATTTGCAAGTGGAGAAGTACGACTGCGAGATTTTGCGGCCGGACCCGCGAGTGTTTGCGCCGACGACGGATGGGCACGCGATTCTGTTTTACGACGATGTGCAGAAGACGGCCGGCGGAATTGCGCGGATTTCCGCGAAGGATGGGGAGCAGTATCCGAAGTTTGCGAAAGCCTTGGAAGAGATCGCGGGAGTTTTCGCGCAACTTTCGTCCATTACGCCACCAGCAATCGATAAGCCGACGCCGGAAGATTTGTGGAATTTGCTGAAGACCGGGCGCGGCGTGCGAAAGCTGGGGAAAAGGCGGATTTTTGATCTGTTGCGTTGGGGGCCGATGGCCGCGGCGGATTTTGCGGCAGAGTTTTTTGAGACGGAACTGATACGGGCGGTGATTGCGGCGCGCGGAATTTTTGGGACGGCGCTGGGGCCGTGGTCAGCGGGATCGACGGCGGTTTTGTTGTTGCGCGCGGCCGCGGATGCGAATCCGGTGGGGTCGGCGGCGTTTGTGCGCGGCGGATTGGGAAAATTTGCGAGCGCGCTGGCCGAGGCGGCGCGAGCTGCGGGCGCAGAGATTCGGACGAAGGCGGAAGTGGCGCAGATTCGGACGAAAGACGGCGCGGTGACGGGCGTGGTGCTGGCGGACGGCGAAGAAATTTCGGCGGAAGCGGTGGTGTCTGGCGCCGATCCGAAGCGGACGTTTTTCAGTTTGGTGGATGCGACACAGCTTGATCCTAGGTTTGCGATGCGGATCAAAAATTTCCGGATGAACGGGACTGTTGCGAAAGTGAATCTGGCATTGGGTGATTTGCCGGCGTTTCCGGCACTGGCCGGAACGGTAGGGCCGGACGGATTTCGCGCTGCGCTTTCCGGACGGATTCATATCGGACCGGAGATCGATTATTTGGAAAAGGCGTTTGACGCGTCGAAGTACGGTGGGTATGCGGCGTCGCCTTATCTGGAGATGATGATTCCTTCGATTCTGGATCCCGCGCTGGCGCCGGAGGGGAAGCATGTGGCGTCCGTGTACGTGCAATTCACGCCGTACAAATTGAAAAATGGAAATTGGGAGACACAGCGGAAGGAATTAGGGCAAACGGTGATCAAGACGCTGGCCCAGTATGCGCCGAATTTGCCGGGGCTGGTGGAAGGCATTCAGGTGATTACGCCGAAAGATTTGGAGACGGAGTACGGATTTACAGGCGGACATATTTTTCATGGCGAGCTGGCGCTGGATCAGATATTTACGATGAGGCCGGTGCTGGATTGGGCGCGATACAAGACGCCGATTCGCGGATTGTTTTTGTGCGGCGCCGGGACGCATCCGGGAAATGGTTTGACGGGCGCGAGCGGGGCGAACGCGGCGCGCGAGATTATTCACGAGTTGCGGTGATGGCGCAGCCATTTCGCGTTTTGCCGAGTGGCCGGACCTTGCCAGTGCAACGGAATTTCTAACGAAGAGGGCACGATATATCGTGCCCCTACAAAATCTATGACCGACATCGACCGAAAAAAAATGCAGGAACTGAGTGCGCGTGAAGCGAGGACATTTATTGCGGAGCATCCGCGATCGGCGGAGCTGTACGCGCGGGCGAAGGGTTCGCTGCTTGGCGGCGTGCCGATGAACTGGATGAAGAAATGGGCGGGCGCGTTTCCGATTTTTGTGGCGCATGCGAAGGGCGCGCATTTTACGGATGTGGATGGCCGCGAGTACGTGGATTTGTGTTTGGGCGATACCGGCGCGATGACGGGACATTCGCCGGACGCGACCGCGGAGGCGATTGCGAAGCGGGTGCGCGAAGGCATTACGCTGATGTTGCCGACGGAAGACTCGGTGTGGGTCGGCGAGGAATTGAAACGACGATTTGGATTGCCTTATTGGCAATTTGCGTTGACCGCGACCGATGCAAACCGGTTTGCAATTCGGATTGCGCGGGAGATTACGCAGCGATCGAAGGTGCTCGTCTATAACTATTGCTATCACGGGACGGTGGATGAATCGTTTGCGACGATTCATGACGGTGTGGTCGGGCCGCGGCGGGGAAATATCGGGCCGCCAGTGAATCCGGCGGAAACGACGCGTGTGATTGAATTCAACGATTTGAACGCGCTGGAAGAAGCGTTAAAGCAGAACGATGTGGCGGTTGTGCTGGCTGAGCCGGCGATGACAAACGTGGGAATAATTTTGCCGGACGCGGGATATTGGAAAGCAGCACGAGAATTGACGCGGCGATATGGAACGCTGCTGATTGCGGATGAGACGCACACGATTTGCGCGGGGCCAGGCGGATGCACGCAGGAGTGGAAGCTGGAGCCGGATTTTGTGGTGTTTGGAAAACCGATCGGGAGCGGCATTCCGGGATCGACGTATGGCGTTAGTGAGGAAGTAGCGCAGCGGATCACGGCGCAGATTCATCTGGAAGATTGCGACGTTGGCGGAATTGGCGGAACGCTGGCGGGAAATGCATTGTCGTTGACGGCGATGCGAGTGACGCTGGAGAAAGTGCTGACGGCGGCGGCGTTTGAAAAAATGATTCCGTTGGCGAAGCGCTTCAACGATGGCGTGGCGAACGAAATAAAGAAGCGCGGGTTGCCGTGGAACGTGATTCAGCTGGGCGCGCGGGCAGAATATCACTTCACGCCGAAACCGCCGCGGAACGGCGGAGAGTCAGCGGCCGCGGCGGATTTCGAGCTGGAGCGATTTTTGCATTTGTACGCGCTGAATCGCGGCGTGTTGCTGACGCCGTTTCACAATATGGCGCTGATGTGTCCGGCGACTACGGAAGCGGACGTGGATTTACACACGCGCATTTTTGCGGAGGCGACTGCCGAGCTAGCGGCTTAGTTGCGCAGGTCTCGCCTCGGAAGACGGGACCTACGTTGTTCCTGCCTAAAGCGCCTTCAGGAAAGTTGCGAGTCGTTGTTTTTCCGCTGAAGAGCTGACGGATGCCGATCGTCCAAGGCAGTCGCCGCTTCGGTGGAGTTTTCGTCATGAATTGGCTTAGCGGCCAGACGCGCTGTAAACTAAGGCCTTTGGGTAGATTGAGGAGAAACTGGCGATGGCGACTGCTGAAGCAAAACTGCAAAAAACCGAGTTTACGAACGAACCGTTTGTCGATTTTTCGAAGCCGGAGAACCGCGCGGCAATGGAGTCGGCGCTGAAGAAAGTAGCGAGCGAGTTTGGCCGCGAGTACCCGATGTATATCAACGGGGAAAAGGTGACGACGGCGGAGAAGATCAAATCGACGAATCCGTCGCACCCGACGCACGTGGTTGGCGTAGTGCAAAGTGCGAGCGCGGAGCAGGCGCGGCAGGCGATCGAGTCCGCACACGCATATTTCGAAACCTGGAAGAAAGTGCCGGCGGAGCAACGAGCGGAAATGCTGTTTCGCGCAGCAGATATTATTCGGAAGCGGAAATTCGAGACGTCGGCGTTGATTTGCTATGAAGTGGGAAAGTCGTGGGCCGAGGCGGACGCGGACACGGCGGAGACGATCGATTTCCTGGAATACTACGGGCGCGAGATGTTGCGGCTGGCCGGGCCGCACAAAGTGGTGCCGTATCAGAACGAGCGAAACTTCATGGTGTACATCCCGCTTGGAGCGGGCGCGGCGATTCCGCCGTGGAATTTTCCGGCGGCGATTGCGACCGGAATGGCGGCCGCGGCTCTCGTTGCCGGCAACACAGTTGTGCTGAAGCCGTCCGAAGAATCGCCGGTGATTGCGGCGAAAATGGTGGAGATCTTGTACGAGGCGGGCATTCCAAAGCAGGCGCTGCAATTCGTGACGGGGCTCGGCGAAATTGCGGGCGACGCCCTCGTGAAGCATCCGAAGACGCGCTTTGTGGCGTTCACCGGTTCGAAAGACGTTGGCTTGCTGATCAGCGAAGCGGCGGGGAAGCGGCAGCCGGGGCAGCTTTGGATCAAGCGGGCTGTGCTGGAAATGGGCGGCAAAGACGCGACGATTGTAGACGAAGAGGCGGACGTGGACGCGGCGGTGGAAGGTGTGGCGCAGGCGGCGTTTGGATATCAAGGGCAGAAATGCTCGGCTTGTTCGCGCGCGATCGTTTCGGAGAAGGTGTATGACATGTTTGTGCAGAAACTGGCGGAGCGCGCCAAGAAAATCACGGTTGGGCCGAGCGAGGATCCGGCGAACTACATGGGGCCGGTGGTGAGCGAATCGGCGATGCAGGGAATTTTGAACTATATTGAGGTGGGCAAAAAGGAAGGGAAGTTGGTGGTTGGCGGCGAACGAGCGGCGGGCGATGGCTACTTTGTGAAACCGACGATAATTGCGGACGTGGATCCCAAGGCGCGAATCGCGCAGGAAGAGATATTTGGGCCGGTGCTCGCGGTGATTAAAGCGAACACTTTTGACGACGCGCTTAGAATTGCGAACGATACGGAATTTGGATTGACCGGCGCGGTCTATTCGAAGAACAAAGAGAAACTGGCCAAAGCCGAAGAGACATTTCACGTCGGGAATTTGTATTTAAACCGGAAGTGCACCGGCGCGATGGTGGGCGCGCACCCGTTCGGCGGATTCAATATGTCGGGAACGGATTCGAAAACGGGCGGGAAAGATTATTTGCTGCATTTCCTGCAGGCCAAATCCATTTCCGAAAAGCCGATGAATTAAGCGACGCCCGGAGGCTTTGCAAGTCGATTTGACGCCCAGCGCAGAGCCAGAAACACCGGATAGCTCAGGACCAAAAGTTCCAGCGCAAGCGGGGCATTGTGGCGGTCCGTGGCGATCGAACCAATCAAGAACGCAACCGAACCGAAGAGAGCCAGACCTGTCGTAATGGGATATCCCCAGGCGCGATAAGGACGCTCGGCGTGCGGCTCGCGAAAACGCAGGACGAAATGGGACAAATAAGAGAGCGTGTAATTCGCCACGAAAAAAAACGACAGCATGGCGATGACGCGCTGAAACGTCCCGAGGACGAAAACAATTCCGACAATGGTGCTGAGCAGGAGAGCGAGCGTTGGCGTGCCACCAGAGTTCACGCGAGCGAACGGCGAGAAGAAAAGGCGATCCTTGCTCATGATGTAGAGTGTGCGAGAGCAAAAAAGCTGGTTTGCGTTGAGGCAGCTGAGCATGGAAACGATCATGACGGAACGAATGATGGGATCGCCAAGAGAACCGAAGATTTTGCCGGCGACAGTGCCGAGGACGAACGTGTTGCCGGCAATTTCTTTCATCGGCAAGATGTAGAGCGAGACCAGATTGAGCAGCAGATAGATTCCCATGACTGAGAAGACGCTGCCAAAAATCGCGCGCGGAACATCGCGACCCGGGTTGCGAACTTCGCCGCCAAAATAGACGATGCCGTCCCAACCGTCGATGGTGTAGATGACAGCTTGCAGCGAGAGCAAGATGGCAACGACGAGTGGCCAGCCGCTCGCCATCGGCAGCGCGGACTGGCCTGCCTGGACGGCTTGTGCGTGCGCGTCGCCGCCGCGTACCACACAAGCGAGCACAAGTATGAGAAACGCGGCGGTCTTAAGCGCTGCGGAAAATAATTGCGTGCTGCTGCCCCAGCGAACGCCCCGCCATTGCAAGACGCCAAAACCGGCGATGATCACACACGACAAAATTTTTATTTTGTAGGGTCCGGCAAGAACCGGGAAAAGATTGCCGCTGTATTCGCTGATGACGATTGCGACGGCTGCCGCCGTGCCGCAAGTGGAAAGCCAGTCACTCCAACCGACGATGAAGCCTGGATATTCGCCCAAAGCGCGCCGCGAAAAATTGTACTGGCCGCCGCTGCGAGGAATGAGCGCGCCGAGTTCAGCCATCGAAGAGGCGCCGACAAGCGCGTAGAAACCACCGAGAATCCAAACACCTATGAAGTACCACGGATGGGGCAAACTCTGACCGATTTGGCCTGGCGTGTAGACGATACCGGCCGCAATCGCGTTGCCGACTGCCGCGGCGATGCCGAACCAAACACCGAGGACCTGCAGCAAACGTCCCCGATTCGGAACGGTTGCGCTATGCTCGGTGGAAGAAGCGTCGGCAGTAGTGGACAATAGGTTGCTCGAAGAAATGCAAGAGCCGCCATCATACTGGCGGCTTTAGAAATTGCAAGCTGGATCGAATTGCAGGCAACGCGGTAAGCGATGTGCGCATGCCGCAGCTTGCGAGGAGCGAGTGTGGAGAGCCAGCAGTCGCCTGTGGAAGTGTCGGTCGTGATTCCGTGCCTGAACGAGGCAAACTCGATCGGATATTGCGTGGAAAAGGCGCTTTCGGCATTTCAAGCGGCGGGACTTCGCGGCGAGGTGGTCGTCGCGGACAACGGGTCGACAGATGGTTCGATCGAGTTGTCGCAGAAACTTGGCGCGCGCGTCGTGCATGCGGAGCAAAAAGGGTATGGCGCCGCGTTGCAGGCCGGGATTCGCGCATCGCGCGGGCAATTTATTGTAATGGGCGACGCGGACGACAGCTATGACTTCACGGAAGTTCCGCGATTCGTCGAAGCCTGGCGCAAAGGATTCGATGTTGTGATGGGGAATCGTTTCAAGGGCGAGATCAAGCCGGGCGCAATGCCGTGGCACCACAAGTACATCGGCAATCCTGTGTTGAGCGGCGTCCTGAATGTGTTGTTTCGCGCGGATATCGGGGATTCGCACTGCGGAATGCGCGGATTCACGCGCGCCGTTTTCGAAAAAATGGATTTACGCAGCACGGGAATGGAATTTGCGTCGGAGTTCGTGATCAAAGCGACGCAGCTTGGCGCGAAGATCACGGAAATTCCGATAACGCTTTGGAAAGACAAGCGCGGGCGCCCGCCGCATTTGCGGAGCTTCCGCGACGGATGGCGGCACTTGCGCTTTATGCTGCTGTACGCGCCGAACTGGCTGTTTCTGTTGCCGGGCGCGTTGTTCGGAACGGCGGGACTTTTTCTGGTGTTCTGGCTGGTCGGAGGGCCGCGAAGAATTTCGCCGCGTGTGGTGCTGGACGTTCACACGATGATTTTCGGCGTGATCTTCACGTTGCTTGGCGCGCAGATTGTTTCAATCGGCGCATTCGCGAAAGTGTTTAGTTATTCGGAGAAGTTTGACCGTGGAACCGTTTCGCTCAAACGCGTGCTGAAGCGCGTGACGCTCGAAACGGGGCTGTTCGTAGGCGGAGCGCTGGCGCTGATGGGATTTGCAGGATGCGCCTGGATTACGTGGCAATGGGCCGCGAGCGGATTCGGGCCACTGCAAGAAGTACGCTGGGTTTTGTTCTGGTCCATGTGGCTGTTCCTTGGGATGCAGATTGTGTTTTCGTCATTTTTTCTGAGCATGCTGGGAATCAGCCGCGGGACGTATATAGGGGATTACGATTTGCCACGGTAGCCGGCACAAATTCCTTTGCCACGAGGGAGCGTATGGGATTGAAGGTATTGATTACGGGCGGCGCAGGTTACGTTGGAGCGACCGCGGTGCGTTTGCTTGTAAAGCATGGCCATGAGGTCACTGCACTCGACAATTTGTCACAAGGGCATCGCGAGGCGGTGCCTTCGAACGCGCGACTGGTGATTGCGGATTTGGGCGACCGGGAGACGCTGTCTTCGTTGTTTCGCGACAGCAAGTTTGACGCGGTGATGCACTTCGCCGCGTCGGCGGTCGTCGGCGAATCGATGAAAGATCCGGGGAAATATTTCCGGAACAACGTGACGAATTCCCTGAACCTGCTTGAATGTTGCGCGGCGCATGGCGTGAAGAGATTTGTACTTTCGTCGACAGCTGCGATTTTCGGCGACCCGAAGACGCCGTTGATTGAAGAGTCTGCGCCGAAATCGCCTCTGAATCCCTATGGAGAATCGAAGTTGCAGGTCGAAGCGATGCTGCGATGGTTTCAGGAAATTCACGGCGTGCGTTATGCGGCATTGCGCTATTTCAACGTTGCAGGCGCCTGGGACGGGCACGGCGAGCATCACGATCCGGAAACACACATCATTCCGATTGTGCTGCAAGTGGCGATGGGAAAACGGCAATCGGTTTCCGTGTTTGGATCGGATTATCCGACACCTGATGGAACGTGCGTGCGCGACTACGTTCACATTTACGATTTGGCGATGGCGCACTTGCTGGTGATGGAGGCGCTGAAGGATCGCGAAGCCCTGGCGTACAACCTGGGAAATGGAAACGGATTCAGCGTGAAGCAGTTGATTGAGGCGGCGCGAAAAGTGACGGGACATGCGATTCCGGTGATTGAATCGCCGCGGCGTCCGGGAGATCCGCCAGTGCTGGTGGCAAGCTCGGAAAAAATTACGCGGGAACTTGGATGGAAGCCGAAATACGCGACGCTGGAATCAATTTTGCAGACGGCGTGGGAATGGCACCAGGCGCATCCGAAGGGATACGGCTCGCACTAGTTCGCAGGTGATGAAAGCGGAACGTAGGGCCGCGGCGGCGACATAAAACGATCTGCTTCCACGTACCAGACCTGCCGATCGTGAAAGTGTTCGATCAATTTCTGGTTTTGCGCGGCGTCGAGTTCACGCGCCCAGACAATTTTTGAATTTTCCAGATCCGCTCCGTTGAAGACCCATTCCTCGTGGACGTTGTGATTTTTCGAGTACCGCGCAAACACGAGATGTTTGCCCGGCAATGCTTCCAGCTTTTCAATCACGGCGACACGGTCTTCCATTCGAACGCCGCCCATGCTGAGTGGATCCTGGTTGCCCGTTGCGATGGCGTTTGCAGTTTGCAGGAGCAAACCGAGAACGATGAGGCGCGAGAAGAGTAGTCCTAGCGCATAGCCACGAGGAGCGAAGAGGCGCAGATGACGGATCGCCGTGACGAGAATTGCGAAGATGACGCACATCGCCGGCGCGACATAGTGAGGCAATGTCCACGCGAGCGTAAAGAAGGCGATCACCGTGAACAGCAGCGCTGCATAAAGAGGGTAGAGTTTGCGGCGTTTATAGAGAAAAAAGAGGGCAGGCGCGAGGAGGAGCAGATCCCACCAAAGATAGGCCCGCGAGAAGATGCGAAGTTTGCGCAGATAGAGAATTTTCAAGCCGGCCAGCGAATGATCGTACAGATTGCGCTGCCATTTGTTGTAAAACTCGTCAAACTGCGGATTGTTGTGCTGCATCGGTGCTTGGGGAGTCTCCCAGATGAAAATTGCGCTCGGGTCGTAGAACTTTTGATTGAGCGACATCGCGAAGGTGCGGGGACTGCCGGTTGTGCGCCAGTTGTAATAGCCGAGGAAAACGAAGTTTGCCGCGAGAAGTAGAGAGAGTGGCAGGGCCACTTTGCGGAGTCGCGCTGGCCAAGTGGCAGGCGATTTGGTCTTGCCAGCAAGCCACCACAGGAAAATGGCGCCAATCGGAATCGAAAAGAAGAGGCCTTCGTAGGGGCGGCTGTCGCAAAGAATCGCGATGCCCGCTGCCAGAGCCAGCGACGCTGAAATCGATGGCCGCTTCAAAATGCGGCCGAGGCCGCCGAGCGCGAGTGCTCCGCCAAGAGCAGCAACAGCGCCGCCCCAGAATGAATTCATCCAGTAGCTTGTGAGGCCGAGTTTCAGGGCGACAAGTGTGGCCGCAAAGAAAGCCCAGCGCGGCGGAACCCACGCGCGGAGCGACCAGAAAAAAACTGCGACCATCAAGGATGCGGAGAACAGAACGCCGATCCATGGATTGCCGAGTTTTTCGCCGAGCGCGAGAACGAATCCCTGCGCGGGAGCGTATTTCGAACAATACGTCGGGTACATGTTTTCGTGAAATGTTTCGAAGCTTTGGTAGAGAGGCGGTGTTGGGTTTGTGAGACGGCCGTGGGCGATCGTGTCGCCGAGAAGGAGGAAGCTGAATTCGTCGTGAAGTTCGGGTGTCGGGACCGGCAACCAGGGAAGCAAAACAATTCGCAAGAGAAACACTGCCAGAAAAAGTGTTACGGCTGCGCGGACTGGATACGACGCAAGGCGAGAAAACGTTCGTTCGGTGGAGGAAAGAATGGTTTCGTACGTTCCTTTGCGGGTCGCGGCAAGGACGCAGAACGCGACGGTAACCAGGTATAGCCCGGTTGTAATAAAGATAGGATTCATCGCGGGTGAAAGTGGATTGGGGCCGCTGCGACTGTGGACGAATTGTTGGTCGACAGAAACGGCATGGGGATTTCTCCGCGAAGAAAAGAGTGCAGTTCTTATCGTATGGCAAGCTGCTGCGAGACGAATGCCGATTGAGCGCAGCTGTGCTCAATCGGCACAGGAGAAGAGAAATGCCGGAGCACGGCGCTGGGCAGAGTTATTGATTCTCGTCCGGCGCGTGATACGGGCCGAAGACAAGATGGCCGTCTTGCGTAGTGGCCAGCCAAACTTGCCGGTCCTTGAAATAGGCGAAGAGTCTTTCGTTTTGGGCCTGATCGAGTTCGCGCGCCCAAAGGATTTTTGAGCCGTCGATGTCCGCGCCGTTGAAGACCCACTCATCGTGAACGCTGAGATCTTCGTCGTTGTAACGCACCATCACAAGATGTTTGCCGGGAAGTGCCTGCAGTTTTTGCAGAACGAGCGTGCGGCTCTGGTCGCCGGTGCAGGTCCAGTAGAGTGGATCACATTCGCGATTTGCCGCGGCGACTGCAGTGTTGACGATCAACGCGACGACGCATGCCCGCGCAAGCGCCTGGCCCCACGCGAACTTGCCGGCGCGCATTGTGCGGAGGTGGCGCAGCGATTGAACGATGAGCGCGTAGATCAAACAAGTGGCCGGCGCGGCGTAATGAGCGTTGGACCAGACGACTGCGTACAATGCTGCGGTGACGAGGCCGAGCGTGATCCAAAGAACGCGTACTTTTCGATCGCGCAGGGCAAAGGGAATCCCCGGCAGTGCGAGCAGCAATGCCGGCCAGGTAAATGCCGAGGCAAAGCGCGTTGTTTTCGTTTTGGAAACTTCAAGGTACGCGCTCCAGCCGCGCGTATATTCCTCATGTTCCCAGTCATTGAAAAATTCTTCCATGCGGGCGTTGTTGTAGTGTTTGGCCGGCAGTGGCTTTTGCCACGCGAAAGGAGGAATGCTTTCATACGTTCTTTGATTTAGCGTGTGCGGGAAGAGCAGCGCGTTTCCCGTAAGCCGCCAGTTGTAATACGCCATAAACGCAAGCGTGCATAACAATGTTGCAGCAAGCGGCAGTACAACGCGGACCCACGGAATTCCCTCGGCCGTTGCGTTTCTACTTTTTCGCCAGAGCCACCGAAAAAATAGAAACGCCGCCGGCACGCAAAAAACAAAACCTTCATACGGGCGGCAATTTGCCAGAATCGCGGCGCCAAGACCGAGCAGCAAAGCCTCTTGCCACCGTGCGTGCTTCACCAGTCGCGCGACAGATCCAAAAACGAGCGCGCCGCCAACTGCGGCAACCGCTCCGCCCCAATAGCTGTTCATCCAGTAGCTGACGAATCCGAGCTTCAATGCGGTCAGTACGCCGCCAAGAAGCGCCCATCGGCTGGGCATCCACGCGCGGAGCATCCAGTAAACTGCAGCGCACATTCCCGCAGCAGAGAGCAGTACGCCGATCCAAGGTGAGCCGAGAATCTGTCCTAGTGCAAGAGCCGCGCCCTGCGCCGGCGGATACATCGAAGAGTACGTCGGCAACCAATTGACGTGAAACGTTTCGAAACTCATCCACATCGGATGCGACGGATTTGTAAGCCGGCCATGCGCGAACGTATCGGCCATCAAGAGGTAGCTGAACTCGTCGTGGATGCCTGGCGTGGGAACGGGCAAAAGAGGCAGAATCGAAACGCGAATGGCAATGACGCCACAAGAAATGGCGGCGAGCGCGAAACCGCGTCGCAGGCTAAGTTTCGAGAAAATTCTCTCGGCGAAGGCGAAAACCGCGCCATTCGTCCGCGGAAAAAATAGAGCTGCGCCGAGGAATGTGAGCGCGACGGCGGCGGCGAGAATCATGCAACCGCCAGTCGCGCTGAAATGAGTTGAAGGCTACGGTTTTGAAGCACTGTCAATAAATGCCGCCACATTCGCTTTGAGCTTTGCCAAGTCTTCGTCACGCACGTACATCATGTGGCCCGCTTCGTAATATTGCAGCTTCAAATTCTTGTGAAGCGCTTCGGATAGACCGAGGTGCTCCATGCTGTATTCCGTTTCCATGAAGGGAGTCGCGAGATCGTAATAGCCGTTTTCGACTTCTACTTTCAGTTTGGGATTCGAGACCATTGCGGCGACCAGGTCGAGCACGACGCTCGGCGAGCCGGGGAAATAGCCGAAGTCGCTGTCATGTTTCCAATCCCAACGGTTGCCCTGGAAATTCGCGGCGACTTGATAGTTCTTGTCCTGGCCAAATTTCAGTTCTTCGCGAAGATAGGCATTGAATGCGCCTACGAACGCGCCGCTGATGGCGGTCTCCTGCGGATCGTAATCGGCAGCTTCGCCAATCAGGTTGTAAGTGGGTCCGGCAAAGCGAGCATCGAGTCGGCCGGTCGTGAGCCCGCGACTCCGCTGCAACTCTTGCATAAATTGAAAGAGCTTCACGCGCAAGTTCGCTTTGACAAGATAGTCTTCGCTCAACCCGGTAAAGTGTGCGACTTTCTTCGCCACCGTGGTTTTTCCCGCTTCGCTGATTGTGTCGCCCTTCATCAACGCCGTCGCGTACTCGCCCTTCGCGAACGCACGCGCCTCATCGAGGAAAGCCGCCAGATTCTCTGGCCGGTCTTTCAAAACTTTGTGATACCAGGCAGTCGCCGCATAGCTCGGCAAATAAAGGATGTAAGCAAGATCCTGCCCCGGATAAAAAGAAATAGTTCCGAGGTCGATCACCGACGAAACCATCACGATGCCATTCAAATAGACGTTGTCGTTATTTTGGAGGTAGTTCGAGAGAGCAGCGTTCCGAAAAGTGCCGTAGCTTTCTCCAATCAGAAATTTTGGCGAGTTCCAGCGGTCGTTGCGCGTGATGTAGATCTTGATGAACTGCGCGAGTGATTTGACGTCCGAGTCGACGCCCCAGAAATCCTTGTTTTGCGCTTTCCCCACGGCGGTGCTGAAGCCGGTCCCGACAGGGTCGATGAAAACGAGGTCCGAACGGTCCAGCAAACATTCGGGATTCTCGAGCAGCTTGTACGGAGCAGGCGGTGTGATGCCTGCGTTCACAGTTGCGACCCGGCGGGGCCCAAACGAGCCCATGTGCAACCAGAGCGAAGACGATCCCGGCCCGCCGTTATACAAAAACGAAATCGGCCGCGTGCTCGGATCTTTCACGTCGCTGCGTGTGTAAGCGGTCGAATAAACAAGCGCGACCGGCGCGCCCTTCTCGTCCTTCAGCAAAATTGTTTGCGCCGTGGCTTTGTAGGGAATCGTTTGCCCGCCGATTTTGATTGAATGTTCGGTGACAGAAATCTCCTCTTTCGGTTTTTCTCCCGTCTCGGCAGTCTGGTCCGATTTTTTGTCGCCAGCTTTTTCGTCTTTGTCCTGCCCCTGCGAAGCGGCCGGCAAAAGGGCGAACCCAGCAATCAGCACAGCGAAAATCCCAAACTGGGACAGCTTTTTCATGCATTTCTCCTGAAGAAGAATTTCTGCGCGATCCTCGCGGCTCACGATTCTAGCTGCGAAACGCATTTAACGAAAGGCCGCCTGTCCGTTTTGCAGCTCGAACGCAAGTTTTTCCTGCGCCACGGCTGAAGCCGGTTTCAATGCGGCGCAGTCCTTGACGATAAAGTCCGCCCCCGCCTCAAATAGAAGTTCGTCCCGCTCTGTCGTTTGTAGAGCAACAACCCGCATTTGCGCTGCTTTACCCGCGCGAATTCCCGCCGGCGCATCTTCGATAACGATGCAGTCGCTCGGAGCGAAGGAGAGCGCGTTCGCGCCCTTTAGGTAGGGCTCTGGATCCGGCTTGCCACGGGTAATGTCGTCGGACGTTACGATGTGTTTCGGTTCCGGCAATCCAGCGGCGCGAATGCGCACGTATGCGAGCCGCTTGGTGCAGGAAGTGACAATCGCCCACCGATTCGGCGGCAGCGCCGTGAGGAGTTCCAGGGCACCGGGCAACGGAATCACTCCTTCAACGTCTTCAATCTCACGCCGTTCCACTTCGCGGTTTTCCGCCTCGTGATCCGCGCTCGGTAGCAGCTCGCGAATCGTCGCGATGCTTGGCCGCCCATGAGCGATTCGTACTGTTTCGTCGGGGTCGAATCCGTGCTGCTTCGCCCACCAGCTCCAGACCCGCGCGACCGCAGGAGTCGAGTCCACCAGCACGCCATCCAGGTCGAACAGCACACCTTCGCAACTAATTTTTGTCATGCCTCCATGATAATCGGACTCGCGTACTGTAAGGAACCGCCGCGTTGCTTACTGCAAAGCACATGAATCGAAGTTTCGCGGCCGGCGCCGCGCGGCGGGACGTTATCATTGAAAATTATTTCGAGTCATAGGACGATGACAAAACCCTTGCAGGTAATGAAATTTGGCGGAACGTCAGTGGGTGACGCGACGTGCATCGCGCGATCGGCCCAAATCGTGGCGTCCGCCGCTCAGCATATGAGCGTAGTCGCTGTCGTTTCTGCGATGAGCGGGGTGACCAACCGCCTCATCGGGGCGGCAAAACAAGCGGGCGAAGGCGACACCGAATCGGGTGCGGCCCTGATCGAAGCGCTCCGGCAGCAACATCACAAGGCTCTGGCGGAACTCGTCACCAACAGAGCAGATCGAACCACCATCGAACACAAACTCGAAGAGATCTTTGCGGAAGGGAAGCGCCTTTACGATGGAACTGCAATGCTGCGCGAACTGACGCCTCGCACACTCGATGTGATTTCCAGCCTTGGTGAAAGGCTTTGTGCGCCGGTCTTCGCCGGCGCTATGCGTCAACTTGGCGCAGAGAGCGCTGCTATCGAAGCGACCGAAGTCATCGTAACCGATTCTTATCACGGCGGCGCCGAGCCCCGAGCCGAGGAGACGCGACAAAGATGCGCTGAGGTCATTGCGCCCCTACTCGCCGCAGGAGAAATTCCCGTAGTAACAGGATTCATCGGAGCGACGCATGACGGCAAGTTGACGACACTCGGCCGCGGCGGCTCGGACTATTCCGCAACGATTCTCGGCGCTGCGCTCAACGCGGACGAAATTATCATTTGGACCGATGTCGAAGGCGTATTGACCGCCGACCCGAGGTTGGTCCCCGACGCGCGCACTATCCCGGAAATTTCCTATCGCGAAGCGGCCGAGCTGGCTTACTTTGGCGCAAAAGTTTTGCATCCAAAGACGCTCCGTCCCGTTTTGGCCGATGGAATTCCGGTCTGGATTCGCAACAGTTTCGCTCCCGAAAAACTCGGAACCAAGATTACGCAAAAAGGCAAAAGTATTGGCGGCGGCGTGAAGGCACTTACCGCGATTCGCGACGTCGCGTTGATCAGCTTGGGTGGCCCCGGCATTGTCGGTGTTCCAGATGTTATCGGGCGCACGTTCACTACGACTGCGGCAATGCGTGCGGACGTCCTGCTCATCTCGCAATCTTCCTCGCAGAATGACATCTGCTTTCTCGTTTCGAAGCCGCACGCGCACGCCACCGCCGACGCGCTGCGCAAGGAGTTCGAGCAGGATTTGGCGCATGAAGTTGTGGACCACATTTCCGTCGATCCAAACGTCGCGATTGTTGCCGTCGTGGGAGAGAACATGCGCGGAACACCCGGCGTGGCGGGACGCACGTTCAACGCGATTGGTCAGGAAAAGGTGAACCTGATCGCGATTGCACAGGGATCGTCCGAGACAAACATCTCTTTTGTGGTAGACGATAAATCGATGCAGCAGGCGCTGCGTGTGCTGCACAAGGAATTTGGGCTTGGCCACGCACCTGTAAATTGATGCGAGCGCTTTCGGACCTAATTCAATCAGCAAACACTTCGTCGACGTAGCACCAGCGCCAGCTTTCACCCGGTTCCAGTGATTGAATCACCGGATGTTTTGCGGCGTGAAAATGCTTCGTGGCGTGTTTGTTCTTCGAAGAATCGCAACAGCCAACGTGCCCGCATTCGAGGCATAGCCGGAGGTGCACCCACGTGTCGCCCATCTTCAGGCATTCTTCGCAGCCCTTCGAGTGTGGCTTCGTCTTTTTCGCGTGCTTGATGTGTTCGCAAGTTTCGCTCATGCCGGAGTTTCCTCGTTCTCAGCGCTCGTGGCTTTTGGCTGCTTGAAGGGCAGCCGGATGATGAAGCAAGTCTCGCCAGGTTTTGATTCGACCTCAATAAATCCGTGATGCCTGCGCACGATCCGCGCCACCGTGTCCAATCCCAAACCAGTGCCATCGCCAACTTTTTTTGTCGTAAAGAACGGCTCAAAAATCCGCGATTTGATCGCTTCCGGAATCCCCGGTCCGTTGTCCTGGATTTCCACGACCGCGTAGTCCAATTCCTTGCATGTCTTAATCTTCAGTTCGCCCTTACCTTCCATCGAGTCAATCGCATTGTCGATCAGGTTGGTCCACACCTGATTCAATTCGCCGCCGTACGCGCAAATCTTGGGGAGCGATTCCTGGTAGTCACGCACCACCGTGACGCCCGTCTTCAGGCGATGGCCAAAGATCTTCAGCGTATTTTCCAGGTCTTCGCGGAGATCCGCTTCCTGCAAGGATGTCTGGTCCATGTACGAATAACGCTTTACGGCCGAAACTAACTCACTGATTCTTTGCGCGCTGTTGTTGATTTCCCGAATGAGCCCAAACATGGTCATGATGGCTGCGACTCGAGTTATCGCGTCGGGAAGAATTTCCGGGCCGATCTTTGCCGTAAACTTGTCTAGCTGTGGCTCGTCCACTCCACCCTCGGCCAGAATCGCGGCAATCTTCCAAGCTTCCGGGATCCCGTGCTTCTCAAGCCAATTTGTTACGCGTTCTTCTCGGTCGCTCAATTCCAAAGGGTCCAGCGCGGGTTCCGATTGAGCGGCGATTTTTTTCCCGGCAGCGAGTTCGAACTCAAATAAGGCGTTGCGTTGCTCCTCCGTTGAGGCATGCTTCAGGAGTCGCAAACTGACTTCACGGATATTCTGAAACGAGCCCATCAGGCTCTGTGCCGCCCGCACCGCCGCCGCCGCTGGATTATTCAATTCATGGGCAAGCCCCGCCGACAGCTTTCCTAGCGCCATCAGCTTTTCCTGCTGCGTCTCCGTCCGCGTCACTTCGCGGATCCGATCGGACATCAACCCGACTAGCCGCTCGACCAGTATTGGGATTCGCGTCATCAATTCCGGAAAATGCTTGCGATGCAGCCGTATCATGCGCGTTGGCATCACTGCGCGACTTATGCCCTTGAAGTGCGTAAGGCGGG